>Ga0194130_10000980_pt1 | contig 49012 bp, 39 predicted proteins | sample TA2KigsurfametaG_FD_160084 | JGI IMG/M metagenome (GOLD analysis project Ga0194130, IMG submission 160084) | Freshwater microbial communities from Lake Tanganyika, Tanzania - TA2015050 Kigoma 12 surface | ecosystem: Environmental > Aquatic > Freshwater > Lake | place: Tanzania: Lake Tanganyika...
GAACTATTTGGCACGTGCCCTCGTTGCCAAACACTGAGCGTATCACCTTCGTAACGGAATTGTAGGAGCGTTTTATGCACTACCACACCATAATTGTTGGGCTAGGTGGCATGGGTAGCGCGGCAGCGTACCATTTAGCACGCAGAGGACATGCCGTGTTAGGCCTAGAACGATTCGGACCAGCTCATACACATGGTTCGAGTCATGGGCATTCACGAATTATCCGACAGGCATATTTCGAAGATCCTGCTTATGTACCGCTCCTCAAGCGTGCGTTCACGCTTTGGCACGAACTTGCGGCACAGAGTGATGAAGATCTACTGCATATAACCGGTGGGATTATGATTGGACATCCCGAGAGTGCCGTCATTCAAGGCACGCTGGCCAGTGTGCGGCAGCATAATTTGCCCCATGAAATCCTCGATGCGCGCGAGATACGACGACGGTATCCGGCATTCACACCCGCCGATGACGATATTGGTGTCGCTGAGCACAACGCCGGATACGTGGTCCCAGAGGCCGCCGTTCGTACACACCTGGCGTGTGCTACACAGCATGGCGCACATCTCCAGTACCACGAGACCGTTCTTTCATGGCATGCGCAACATGACGGCGTGTCAGTTACCACAGACAAAGGCGTCTATCATGCCGATCATCTCATCCTCAGTCCGGGTGCATGGGCGCCAGAGCTGATGCGTGACCTCGGATTGCCCCTGCGTGTCGAACGTCGCGTGTTACTATGGTTCGACCCCATTGGTGGTATAGCACCATTCGAAGAACCACATTTTCCCATTTATATTTGGGATTGTGGCGACAATATCTCGTTCTATGGATTTCCGCATCAGCAGGGTGTAGATGGCGTCAAAGTCGCCATCCACACGGTGGGGCAGGCGTGTACACCAGATACCATTGATCGCCGTCTTCATAATCACGATGTGGAGCAACTTCAAGCACTCCTTGCATCACGAATTCCCGCGTTGACAGGACCGTTGCGCGATTTCACCACATGCATGTACACGCTGACACCCGACGAGCATTTCGTGATTGCACTCCATCCCCAGCATGCAAATGTAGTGCTGGCGTCGCCGTGTTCCGGGCATGGCTTCAAGTTCACACCAGTCATCGGCGAAATCCTTGCTGATTTGGCAGAGCAAGGACATACCGCCCACGATATTAACTTGTTCTCGCTCCGCTTTTGATGGAGGCATCACATGCCCGCATTGACACATACTCAAGTAGTTGAATTGCGCCTACGCACCGCAGCCAAACTCGCAAGTGCGGGGATTGTCTTGACGGCCGCGGAGAAGGCATCGATTGAAATTGCAGACTGTGGCCTCGGTGAGATTGAGACGATTGGCCTACAACTCATCACGTATGTCAATACAGAGCGTTGTTGTGCCAAAGAGCTAGTGTTGTTTCCGCATCAGCTTTTTGTGGAGCATCAACACCCACCGGTCGGTGATGATCCCGGCAAAGAAGAGACATTCCGCTGTCGTCAAGGGGAAGTCTATCTCTACGTAGAAGGAGAGCCGACACCAAATCCACGTGGCACACCCCCTGCGCATCGTGCACAGTACTTTACGGTGTGGCACGAAATCATCCTTCGCCCCGGAGAGCAGTACACGCTTTTGCCAAACATCAAACACTGGTTTCAAGCGGGACCCGATGGATGCATCGTCTCTGAGTTCTCGACCAAAAGTCGCGATGAACTCGATATCTTCACCGATCCTGATGTCTCACGCATTCCCGTGATTTAGTCAACACCGACGTTCATCACACGCGGATCATGTCAATCCACTAGCATATCGTTTATGAGAGGAGAGCAGCGATGCACATTTGTCGATTCTTGAACGCCCAACAACAGGTGCGAATTGGATTTGTTGACCACGGTCAGCTGTTTGATATCACCGCACGATTTCCCAATATCAGCGCGTTTTTGCGCTGGACAGTCGGGCGGAATGACGCAGGGAGTGCATTACGTCAAGCACTTCATGGTACTACCCCAATTGGATCTGCAAGTGATTTCACCATGTTGCGTCCTACTGACGAACAAGAAATCTGGGCAGCAGGAGTCACGTATGAGCGGAGTCGCGTTGCGCGTGAAGAAGAATCAGCCAAAAGCGGTATCTACGACCGCGTCTACACCGCAGCTCGTCCCGAAATATTCTTCAAGGCGACACCTAGTCGCGCAGTCGGTCCGAATGATGCCGTTGCCATTCGCGCTGATGCCACCTGGAACGTTCCAGAACCTGAGTTGACACTGGTCATTAATCAATCACTCGAAATTGTCGGCTATACGGTCGGGAACGACATGAGTTCACGCGACATCGAGGGCGAGAATCCACTCTACCTGCCGCAAGCAAAGATGTATGCTCGTAGTTGTGCACTCGGCCCGATGATTGCGCTGCGTGACCATATTGCTGATGCCAAAAATCTCGACATCCACGTGCAAATTCACCGTGCAGGTGCGTTAATGTTCTCTGGTGTCGTGAATACGAGTAAGATTGTGCGCAATTATGTCGATTTGGTCGAGTATCTCGGTCGTGATAACCTCTTCCCCGAAGGGGTGTTATTGATGACCGGGACGGGTATCGTACCAGGTGATGACTTTACTCTTGAGCACGGCGACAACGTGCGCATCACCATCGCTGAGATTGGCACCCTCGAAAACCACGTAGTCCGCGGTGGCGTCGCATAACATACATAAAAACGCCTCCTGCACTTGGTGTCCCAAGTGCAGGAGGCGTTTCTGTACGTACTTATTCCTGCGGCTCAAAACTCAAATCCACCCACTTATCCGCATCTTTATCATAAAACTCAATCATCAAGATATCATCGCTCAAGTATGCACGATATCCATCAGCATAAAACCCCACACCCGTCTTGGTCGAGACCATTTCTTCGGTCACAGACAAGACATACACGCCATTTGCATCAGTTTGCGCCGAAGTCCAGATGTAGTCAGCAAAGCGGTCATAATCAATCGAATCCCAACTGAAACCCGGCTTTAGGATGACAATAGAGGCATTCGCGATAGGTTGATTGGTGTTGCGATCATAGACATAGCCTGAGATATCAAAAAGCTGTGGTTCGGCTTGATTCCCACCTGAATTCGATGTGTTGGTGTTCTCGTTGGATGACGCTTGCGCCTCTTGAGGGCCAACTAACTTGGCCGCTTCTGCACCGTTGCACCCAGGAATACGCACCAGTTTGGCTGAAGCTATCAAATCCTCTGCAAGGGTGACTGGGCGTGCATAGCCAAGCGAATCTGCATTATCGGACATACCTGCAAATACTACGGCGACCTGCTCGTTATCTTCATTGATTACCGGCCCACCAGATGAACCGCGTGAATCTGATGCGTCATACTTGATTGCTTCAAACGTTCGAGAACTTGATGAACTCATGGATACTTCTTCGAAGCCGACCACTTGACCACTTGCAATCGAGACGGTTTCTCCACCAACGCCCGAATAACCGACCGATGTCAATTTCTGACCTATTTCGACCTGTTGTTCCATATTTATGGTCACGGTCGGCAAACTCAAACAATCGGCTGGAGGCTCACCGTTTGTGGTGGCAATGATGCGCAACACGGCCAAATCGCGGCCAGCATCTGCATCCACAACTTGCGCAATAAACTGTAACTTTGGCGGATCACGTGGATCAAGTGTGACGTAGATGTATGAAATACCATCTGCGTTGTAATACTGATTCGTCTCGTTATCGCCGATGACATGAAAATTCGTCAAAATCAAACCACGTGAGTCAATGATTGAACCTGACCCGTGCCCAGCCTCTTCCCACGCCGCATCTAGCACGCCAATTCGCACAGTCGCATCAATCACATCGTTCAACGCTATCTTGCCCGCATTCACTTCTTCTTTGGGATTAGCGACGGGTAACTCATTATCTGCAACGGGCGGTTTGTCACTGGATGCAGGTGCAGCCGGAGCCTCGGGCGCAGCAGGCGCTGCCGGAGCATTAGACGAGGAATTGGAAGAAGTTGTCAAACTACTTAACGCGCCTGCACACCCGGTCAAACTGCCGAGTGCGAGCACAAATATAACGAGCATGCGGAATGCAACCTTCATGAGAATCTCCTTTGGCAAGTTCACATACTATTCTAGAGCGTTAAGCAGATAAAAATAACCGTCAGACACAGCGTAATACGGTGCATATATCAAAGTTATTTCTTCACACTTCAGCCGAATTATAGTGAAACAACATCATTGAGGCGTAAAATGTTAATGTAGCTCAGATGACATTGCACCTAGGAATGAGCGCGTCGTGGCCGATAGGTACGGATTAGAATGCCCTGGTCTGCTGCTTGTGCAACCGCACGTAAAATGGTACGTTCGTGGACAAATAAGACTTTAGCTAAGTCACGTACCATCACGGTCGCACCCTGTTGCTCGGCGGAAGTTGCAAGGAGTTGAATCTTCTCTGTTAATGATGATGTCTGATTGCGGAGAACGTCACCGGACCAGACTACAGGAACTAATTCGTTCGCTTTGAGGCGGCGTCCTCGCGGTGCATTATCTGCTGGCAACAAGACAACAACATTGCCAGTTGTCAGCGAACTAATACCAACAAGATCCATCAAACCGCGTGTGTTCCGTACAAAATCTGCACGTGCAAAAGGCGTAGGCATATCGTGCAAATGCTGAATCAACATATCTACACCACGGTTGCGTGTTGTCAGATATTGACGATGATGGCACTGTTGCAGGACGTTTGCAACCACTGCAATTATTGACACTGGCAAAACCGCATGCGTGGTCGCAATGTGTACATTTGTTTCTGCCAACAACGCCCATCGGAGCGCTTCCTGTTTGTTACCTTCCACCAGATGAAACCATGCCAACTCGTGATACCAGGTAAATGCATATGGATCGCGCATTCGGCTATGCACTTCATGGAACTGTAGCAACGCTTGTTGCTTGCGATCATTCAGCTCATGTGAAGCGCGAAGCATGAAGGCCACAAAAGCTGCTTCGTACTCCAGTAATCCTGCGGCATGCGCCTCATCGACACATTGTTCGGCCAATTCTCGTGCCTCAAACCACTTACCAGAATGCGCAAGCAGATGTAAATAACCGAACACCGCCATGTGTCGTTGTCGCAGCAGTTTGAACGTAGTCGCACGCTCGATGACTGTTTGTACGAGATGCTCTGCTTCGTTGATACGACCAAACCGCACAAGATCAAGGCAGAGAATCGCACCAGCCATCAAGTTGGTAACCATATCACCAACATCAAACATGGTGTTGTAGACGTTATAGAGCTGATGAAGGGTAAGCGTGTGTTGCTGTTTTGCAAACGATATGACACCTGCATGGTATTCGAGCAATGCCGACGTTCGTGTGGTCAAGATTTTTTTGTAGCGATTAATCGAGTGAAATGCCACTTCGGCACGCTCAAAATCACCAATGCGAGCAAACACATAACTCTGAGTCAGTGCAATGATAACTTGGCTGAGAATATTCGTTTTAGGGGCACGCATTGCGGTCAGCATTTCCACACTTTTTGATACCTCACCACAATCGATATATGCAAACGTAAGTGCATGCGCGGCCGCAAAGACGATGCGTGGCAGTCCATTCTGGCGAGCATCATCATACACACGTAGCAGAATATCGATTGATTCACGTGGATAACCGGCCCAGCGCAACGATATTCCGGTGCCAATTAATGCTTCGTAGGTGCGTTGTGATGAATGACCGCTGAGTTGTGCCAATCGGTCCACAGCCTGCCGCACTTCTACGGGTTCAGCGCCAAAGCGCCCCATGCGAACTGCGTTGACAGCAAGAAGCCATGCAACATCATTGTCGTTTTGCGGTAACTGCTGCATGAGCCGATATGCCTGTCGCAACATGTGCACATCACCTTTGCGCCACGCAGTATCCGCCACGTCATGCACAATGGTTTGTGCAGTCGCAATATCGCCCACAAACAATGCATGATTGACTTTTGCGATACCTGTGGTCGTCTTCAACGCAAGTTGGTGTACATGCCAGCGTTGATCATACGTCATTTCGGCTATGACACGCTGCCGCACCACCGCATGTACAATCCGTACCGATTGTTCGTGCATGACCACAAGATGCTGTGCTTCGAGCTCTTGAAGTAGGGTGTGTATGCGTCGACGAACGCCCCACTGTCGTGCAACGAGTGCGTCGACTGAAACAGCACCGTCAATGATGGCGAGTAACTGGAGTAACTCATGTGCCGGCGGAGATATCGACCATGTCATGGGTGTTCCGATTAAAGAATCGCCAACAAAGAGCCACTTGCCATCGTGCTCTTGCCAACGCAGCAAGTCATTATTGACCATATGGTGGAGGGTAGTTCGTAATTCATACAACGTATGTGCGTGTGCTGTAAGGGCATCCTGCACGGTTGACGGCACTTCCGCGCCCAACAATGCTTGCAACATCACCACTCTGTCAATATTTGCCAGCACAGTCAACTCAATTTGTGTCGCAGGCACAGTAAGAGTATCGTGTTCCGTCGTTGCGATTACCAGTAAATGAGGATGATTGGTTGCAATAGCATGCAATTCATTGATCATACTTGTCGGAGCATCATCAACAAAGAGTAACAGCGGTTTGTTATCAATGAAACGTACAAAACCACTTATCAACGCATCACGACGCTGTGCGTACGACACATGGGCGTCACTCGTGAGCTGCGAAGACGCAAACGACGCCGCCAATACTTTCTGTTGTGCAGGGGTCAGTTGCGCATAAATGTGCATCACTTCAGCACGCAACGATGCATCATGCGCAATCACGGACATTAGTCGATGATACACCGAGTCTTCGGTACTTCCACCGATTGATCGGCCAAACCACACGGCTCGAATATCGGGACGAAGTCGTTGAAAGTCACGTAAGAGTTGTGTTTTGCCACTGCCACTTGTCCCACGCAACACGACAAATTGTGCATCTCCTGTGACATGTTTATGCCAGATGACGTCCAAATAATCGTGTATGGCCACGCGACTTGGGAGTGTAATCTGGTCGAAGTGGTCAACGCGTTCTATGCACATGCGTTGCGGGGTAATATGCACATGCTGAAGCGATTGTTCAATCAGACGCTCCATGCGGTCCACCCAGTTAACGGGGAGATCATCAATCGCGCGTCGGGCAACCGTTATTTGCTGACGTGCCTGTGACTGACGACCATCAGCTACTAGGAGTTGGATATACCGTTCATGGGCAAGGACGTCCCATTCACGCTCTTTCGCAAAGATATGTGCATACGACAGCTGCCAACGTGAACGTCCTTGCGATACATCGGATTCGAGCAATTGCTGAAGTGTGGAGATATATCGTTCATGAATGTGGTTGGCCATTTCACGCGCCCAACCATATTGTGGTTTCACCAAAAAGTGACCACCGTAGCGAGCTATGGCACGTACGCGCTGTGCATTCGACGCATCCGTGGTGGTGTCTGCCAAAAACGCAACTGCATCCATGCAAATGGTCACATCGTCAGCAAGCGCAATATGTGAACGGGTCACGACTATAGCACTACCGAGCCATTTGCGTAGAACGTAGATGGCATTTCGCAACATGTGCGCTCCTTGATTTACCTCATCAAAGAGCTCAAGTTGAATGCGTTCACGCAAGACAGGTTGATGTACGGGCACAAACGCTAAATAGGCAAGCACACTCCATGCCGCATGACTCATGATTGGTGGTGGTGGTGCACCTGCAAGCGCAAGTTGGCCGAGTGTGGTTAGCACCCAAATCGGTGTACGTTGATCAGTAGTGTCATTCGCGTGTTGGTCCATCATTAAACCCTTTTAATACTGCATGATAGACTTGGTCGTAGTTGACATTTTTAAAATCAGATGTATCTAATTCAATATACGCACCCGGAAGTGCAAGGGCTGGTTCAAATCCGCGTAGCAATCGTTCACGCAGTTCTAGTGCAACTTCACCTTCTTGGTGACCTGGGTGACGACTACCATCCTGTCCACGACGCAGATGTCGTTGCCACAGTATTTCACCTGCACAGACGACATGTACCTGCACAAAACGCACATCGTACTGCGCCGCCAATGCTAAAAATTTGGGTGAATCACGATCAGATTCAAAATTCGATTCAACCACACAGGAACGGTGTGCACGCAGCTCGCTCGCCAACCAGACAAACAGCAAATCCATGCTCGCACGACTCAACCGCTTCGACCAGGCGCGATCGCTCCACCCCAGCGAATCAAAGAGCGATTCCTTGAATACATCCTTCGTCATCAACGGCCAACACAATTGTTTTGCAAGCGCAGTCGCAGCTGTCGACTTGCCAACCCCTGGAAGTCCGTTGATCACAAGAATGTGCGTGGTCATTTGGTTACAACCACCTTGTGTGTGGTGATTGAATCAATAAAGTCAAGGTCGAGCAACGCACCACTCCCGATTGCATTTGGCACGGTCAAGGTACTGTCACTATTCAACTCAAATGGATTCAACACAACATCTCGGGCGTAATAGCGTGCATTTGCGCTGATATCACCCGGTAAGACGAAGTTGGGCAAACTCGCCAACGCAACATTCGCAGACCGCCCGATGCCTGTCTCGAGCATGCCACCACACCAAACTGGAATGTCAGCTGCGTACGCCATATCATGAATTTGCTTCGATGCCGCAAATCCCCCGACGCGGGCTGGTTTGATGTTGATGACACCACACGCACGAAGCTCGATTGCCCAGCGAGTATGCTCCGGCGATACGATGCTTTCATCAAGACAGATGGGTGTACGTATGACACGCTGTAATTTGGCATGATCAAAGATATCGTCGTGCGCAAGCGGCTGTTCAATTAACAGTAGGCCGAATTCATCTAACTGCGCCAAATGTGCTGCGTGATCCAGCGTATAAATGCTGTTTGCGTCAACCTGCAGCAAAATCGTCGGCCAGGCCTCACGAACTGCTCTAGTTGGCTCAATATCCCAACCTGGCTTGATTTTGAGCTTAATGCGTGAGTACCCAGCGGAGATATACCCATCCACCACCTTGAGCAACTGGTCTATCGACGATTGAATACCAACGCTGACACCTACGCTGACTTTATCGCGTTCTCCGCCAAGCATCTGCTTCAGACTTTGTTGCCGCGCATGGCCAAACCAGTCCCACACGGCAAACTCTAGACCAGATTGTGCCATACGATTTGCACGTACCGGCGCAAATATTTGCTGAACATCCGTGGGCTCATGTATGTCATGCGTGAACAGGCGCGGTGCGAGAATGTCACGCAACATGAGCATCACCGTGTCGCTTGTTTCTTCGTTGTACCACGGCGCCGGGCCAACAGGACTCTCGCCCCACCCAGTTATCCCATCGGCGTCAATCCGAACAAGTACCGCATGGGTGCCTTCTTCGCGCCAACCGCTCGTCTCAAAAGGAGAGACATACGGCAAGTGGATCCGTCGAATCTCAACTCGTTCTATACGCATAGCTATCTCCTATTCTGTACGCGGTTGCAGTACATAGTGCCAGCCACGACCATCAATGTTTATACAATCTACCACACGATACGCTGAGGCAAATGCTGCTTCGAACATCGTGCGTTGCATTAAACGCCACTCAAGTAAGCGTTGCTTATCGTGTGTACGCAATAATCCAAGCTGTTCAGGCAGTGGAATCGCCACCGCCGTTCCAGACCAATTAGGCATTTGCACGATTTGTGGGCGATTTGCTGAGACTGCAACGGGGTACACTATTTCATCGTGATGCCAATGTGGGTAGTCTTGTGCAAGATGCGCGTTGACGCGGTCACTATATAACCACCAATCAACCTGGAATCGATCGCTTGGCGCTCCTGCGTTCAGTGCGTCGGTCATTTCACCGTATACATCGCGCTTATACGTCGTGCATGTCGCACCCAGCCGATGAATGTTGAAACTCCCATTGACCGTGGCCAGTGGGTCGTATGTCCAAGTCATAAGATTTGTGCGTCCGTGCGCCAACAACAACGCGCGTTGTGCCAATTTGAGTTGCAACCCGATATCACGACCACGATACTCCGGGAGCACGCCGACTATGTGACTGCAGTACTTGAGCATGGCCGGGGCATGACTTGTAAGACCGTACCACCCCAGGGCAAAGCCAACCATGCCGTGATGTTCGCGCCGACTCCGATCATATGCCCCTAAGAGCACACATTCACTTGTCGCCCACGTAATCAACACATGCGTGGGAATGATCTCGTCACCACTGTTTGACCAGATAATATGGTGGACATCCTGTAAGTCGGCGCAACCTTGCAGATCAGTAATTGGCACAATTTCGATGGTCATGCATTCGCCTCTAACTTACGGGTTCGGCCGCTTCAATTCTACAACGTACGGTCGCTGTACAAAGGTATGCGAAATTTCATCGAAGAGTGGTAATACCTCCGACTCAGCAACAATTTCACTCAACTTGACGTAGACGGCATTTTTGTCATCGTAGCAAAGCGTTGGCACACCGAAACAGTCATACGTCTTCTTGGCGTATTCATGATCGATTTTGAGCGTCTCTAGCAGTGAACGATCATGGACATCACGCGTAAATTGATCCATGGCAACACCACATTCTGCAGCGATGGTTGCAAGTGTTGCACGATTGGTTATGTCTTGTTTGTGTGCGTGGCGAGCATCGAAAACAGCCGTACGAAAGCGATTGGTAATCTCACTACCTTGGCGGCGCACCGCTTCTGCAGCCCAAAATGCGTGCAAACCTCGATATGATGACCAGCCGTCACGCAATGGTGCGTAGTCATCTGCTTGTTCCCACAGCACCCACTGCGAGTCAGCAGGGGCGTTGACTTGTTCGAGCGAAAAATAGCGCCATGTAATCGACACAGAGGGCCGTTGCACCACAACCTGATTTAGCCAACGCGTAGCACGCCATGCAAACGGGCATAAAAAATCATAAAACACAGTGAGTTGCATAAATTCCCCTTATGAAAGCGCATGCACGCAACAGTTGATCACAGACTACACTCGGCGAATACTGCTAGTGTATCACTTTTTTTCGAACGTTTGACCTTGAATGAGTTGTGCGTACAACGCCACTTGTCGACGTTGTGCCTCCATGTAACGATGATGAGCTGACTGATCTGGATAGTACGTCTGACCAAGGATCTGCGGTACCTCGTCTAGCGCGTGTATCACGCCCAAACTCCGAAGCGCAAGCATTGCCACACCACGTGCAGTTGTCTCGATGACCGCAGATGTTTGCACAGGCCGCCCGAGCACGTCTGCACATATTTGCAACCAAGTAGGCGAGCGCAGTAAGGCACCACCACTCGCTATCACGCGGTCTGTGGCAGGTAATCGTTGGGCAATAAGACCAAAGCGCAAGGCAATGCTTTCGAGAGCAGCGCGCAACACCTCATGCGCAGTTGTTCCAAGATGCAACCCATGAATAGTAGCCTTGGCAGCGCCTGCCCAACCAGGACTACGTTCTCCGGCCCAGAGCGGCAATATGGTCAACCCATGACTATCTGGCGTCATACACGCAATTGTTGCCTCAATCGCATCGTCATCGTCGCTATCAAATCGGAGTGTTTCGCGGATCCACTGATAGATGTTGCCGCCCTCGCTGGTGGCACCACCAACCAACGCGGTCGCTCCATCGATACGATAGCACCATAACCCGGCAGGTGGTTGCGGAAATCCAGGCATTGCCACGCGTAATGCACCCGTTGTACCAACTGTGAGTGCTAATGCATCTGCGTTCACACATCCACTGCCTACATTAGCCGCTGCACCATCCCCGATCGCGCCATACCAACGCACCTGCGCGAGCCACGGCCAGCGGTGTGTGATAGCTGGCACGACACCGACATGTGCTTGCGTTACGTCAACCACAGCTGACAACATTTCGTCGGTCATCTGGAGCTCCGCTAACCACACCTGATCCCACTGCAACGACGTGCGATTGAGCAATCCGGTCCAAGCAGCATTACTCGGAGTAACGCGACGGATACCCAACCACTGATAGTCAAGAAACTCTGCAAACGTCATCCAAAAACGCGCACGTTGCCATTCATCAGCATGTTGTTGTTGCAACCAATGGATGCGTGCAGGCCAGTAGTTAGGTCTGATAAAGCATCCAGTGCGGTCATGTACATGGTGCTCATCGTACGTAGTGCGCAGCCAATGAGCACTTGCGTCGCTTTGGGTATCTGCGTAAGTGCGCACTGGTCCAACAGGCTCTCCATGCGCATCAACACCGACCATGGTTGTAGCCATCGTTGCAACGGCGACTGCGGCCACATCATCTGCGCGCGTGGCAATTTGCAGAGCGACCGTATCGAACAACGACGCACATAATGCTAACAATGCATGCGCATCCACCTCAGCCGCACCAGTTGCCGTTGTGATGACGTCGATGCTTTGACGCGCTTCAACGCTATCAATATGTCGTACCAACGCATCAAAACACAACAAACGCACGGAACTCGTGCCGATGTCAAGCGTGAGTACTAATGGTGCTATTGCCTCAGCAAGCGATACAGTTTGATGGTCTCTGTGCATGCATCTTTCCATCTATCACGTGTGGCTCCATTGTACATACAAAATCACCCTGGTCGGATTGACCAGGGTGATGTATCGGGCAGAAGCATCCTACTCGCGTGGACGCAGTGCCAGCGTAATTTCAAATTCTAACTCATCAGTTCCACGCAACACGTTCACTTTGACGATGTCATTCGGTTTGAACTGCAACAGCACGCCACGCAACGATGCTTGCTCACCAAGTCTGATGCCATCGATTGCCACGATTACATCGCCAGCCCTAATCCCAGCATTTGCTGCAGGGTACCCATCGCTCACCGACGTCACAAATGCACCTTGCTGCACCTGCAGGTCATTTTGGATGGCGATATCTGCATTGATCATACCGTACGTTATTCCCAAGAACGGATACTGTACTTCACCGGTTGCAATGATTTGCTCGCTGACTCGACGGGCGATGTTTGACGGTACAGCAAACCCAAGCCCTTCGATGCGTGCCGTGCCCATCCCTTGATCGCGGTAGACGAGCGTGTTGATGCCCACAATCTCGCCCTTCATATTCAGCAATGGACCACCACTATTACCGCTGTTGATGGCCGCATCTGTTTGAATTAAATCTTCTGGTACGTCGGCACTCAGCGATCGATGCAATGCACTAACAACCCCGACAGTCACACTGTTTTTGAACTCACCGAGCGGACTGCCAATCGCTATAACGGTCTCGCCCTGGCGAAGTGCATCAGAATTCCCGAGCGTCAAATACCCAGGTACGGCACCTTCAATTTTGAGCAGTGCCAAATCCATTAACGGGTCATCACCTACAACTGTTGCACGACGTGTGCTGCCATCAAACATCACCACTTCAATCTCACTGTATCCTTCGATTACATGATGATTTGTGATTACATACCCGTCAGGACTGATGATTGCACCCGAACCACTCCCTGTGGCATCTGAGCTGTTGATTCCTGTGCTGAGCCGATTGATTACCGTCACAACCGCTGGTGAGACCTTTGCGACCACCGTTGGCACATCTATGCCACTCGTTGTCCCACGTACCGGTTCAGTCACTTGATCTGATGGCGTAGCAGGTACGGCTGTTGGTAATGGGAGGCTCGTCGATTCTGGAGTTTGCTGTGCGACCGTCGAAACGGGTAACGCTTGCGAAACCGCCGAATCAACTGCCTGACGAAGTTGACGCTGTGTAATGAAGACTGCAGCCCCAGCGCCAGCTACCGCCCCAAGAATTGCACCACCCAATAGAGTGATGAGAAGAATGCTGATGATAACAAAATTATTGAGACGACCCATGCACGACCTCCAAAACATCACGTGATGTGTGTGTGTAATTACCTTGTACCACCTGTATTGTGAACTGCCTGCATAAATTGTATATGAACACAATATGAGCATCATATGAGCCAACTGAGTATAGTACAAAAGCCATACATCTGCTATACTAATGGTGCACTTCAACGATGAAATAGCATATTTATTAATACGCATGTAAATTACCATCTACACACATGCTTCGTCACAGCGAGATTCTATGATTCTAGAACAACGATATGGTGCATCCCAAGTAGCATTACGTGCTGCCGATGTACTTGTTCAACGTGCAAGCACCGGCCAAGCAGCCTCGCCTGACACTTTTCGCCGCGAAATCTTCCGTACCGGTTGGCAAATCATCAAAGAGCGCCAGTCCATCGGTTCGTTGGTCAATTTGCTCAATACACTCCTTTGGGCACTTGAGTCTGCCGATACACCAAACGAACTGCGTGACACTACACATCAGGTGATTGACACATATCGCCGCCAGTTGACGCAACGAGTATTTGATTCAGCAAATCACAGTTTGAGTGTGCTTGCACCATGTCGGCGTATCATGATTCATGGGTATAGCACGACCGTACAATATGCATTGCAGCACGCACTCCGCAGTGGCCAAAAAATCGACATCACGTGCGTTGATGATGGCAACTCCATCACACATGCGGCACTGTGCGAACGCATTGCCGCCATCGGCCTTGACGTCGCCTCTCTTCCACTTGCGTCAGTACACGCACAGCTTGCTGCACATGACGCCGTGGTCGTCGGAGCTGACACACTTGATGCACAAGGCCTGGTCAATTCGCATGGGACAGCGCAGATAGCACATGCTGCACAACACGCGTTGGTGCCGTTTTATGCATTTTGCACAAGCGAAAAGTTCTTACCAAATGCCTTCTACACAGCCCCCGTGCAACCTCTCCACTCTGACGAACGGGTATCAACTGCTATCACCACTGATGTTGAGCTTGATCGCACACCCATCGAACATATCTCAGCACTTATCACCGAACGCGGTCCACTCCCCGTACCAGCGGTCATTGCCTGGCTTGCCACTACACCACTTCACCCGTGGCTTGTTGGCCGCGGTCATTCGGCATAAATACATTTCCATCACCACACGCTATCGAGAGTCTGTTGCATCGGTGTATAATCGTACTATGTCATTATTCACTGACATTCCTCGGCTTGACATTCGCTCTTTTATGATTTACCATTAATTACGTATGAGTGATAAATTAAACAAACAACAAAAGAAAAAGAGCGACATGGAATTACTAGAAACCTTGTTAGGCCGTCCAGGCGCCGCTAAAACGCCTGCAGATCGACGTGCAACCAGCAAGACGTCAGCGCACACACCACGCAAAACAGGTGCAATCCCATCCACACGTGCTACGAGTGGCATCAGCGTCAAGCGCAACACAGGTGCCATCAGCACACCACAAAACCCGCGAACAACTGCGGCCAACACGCTTAATGCGGCACCGCACACACAGACCGGTAGCATGCGGACATCACTCCGCGAGACAGGCTCATTCTCTGCGCCTCGCACAACTGGCAGTATCACAACGACTCGCTCAAGTGGGAACACGTCAACTATGCGCAACACAGGGGCACTAAATCGCCAAAGTGAGCGCACGGCACTGCCCCAGACCGGCACAGGGAGCCTCCGACGCACTACCGGCACCAGCCAAACAAAACGCATCGCTCCCCCACGTTACACCATCGAAGAAGATGATTACTATGGTCTGTTGAATCAAAATTCTTCAGTCATCTATACCGCTGGAACCAATCTTTTCTGGATTATTTTGATTGTAATAATTGTCTGGCTGGTCGTAAGTATGGCACAAGCAAACCCAACTCAATCGTTTGTCAGTGAATACACGCCCAATACAAGTTTACGCGCCGTCGCCCAAATCATTGGCATCCAACTACCCGAACCAACGGCAGCACCGGCAGCCAAGCCGATTATCATACCACCAGGAGAAAGTTCGATACTTGGTACGCCGACAATCTCAGCGGAACAAATCGACGTCATTCTGCGCACCCACAACTCACCGGCACAAGGTACCGGACAAATATGGATAGAAGCCGGTCTACAATACGGTATCGATCCCATATACGCATTGGCGTTTTTTATGCATGAGTCCGGGTACGGTACTAACCCAGAATGGGCTGGATTGAAGCCAGATGGTACGACCACGCACAACGTGGGCAACATCATATGTGCCGGGTATCGTACATGCTACGGGCGATTTCGAGATTATACTGATTGGCGAACAGGCATTTATGACTGGTATCGGCTCATCGCAGTCGAATACGTTCAATGGCGCGGATTAGCAACGGTCGAAGGCATTTTGCCAGTGTATGCGCCGGCATTTGAAAACGACGTACCACGCTACGTAAACGCCATTAAATATGTGGTGGCCGAATGGCGCCAAACAAACGCACTCTCGCAACCATAAACTCATACATCCAGAGTTTTTATCCCTGCGTAAGCATTGATAGGCGGCGCCTTTCGCACCAGTTTCGTTCTCGCGCCGCCTTTCTATGAATGATACACCCCACCTCGTGCAGTACGACGGTGGGGTTTGTGTGTGGCGTGCCCATGACGATCAATCGTGTATCAGGGCGACGTCAAATCACGGTAGATATACCATGATTTCCGATAATAACTAGGCATCCCATTGCGACGATAGCAGAATCCTTCTGGACACGGTCCAGCAGAAAAAGGAATGGTTACCAGACCCCACTGTTGGGCATCTGCACCAGATGCAGGTGGAAAGTCTTCGTATTTGAACCAAAAAATCACTCCAATTTCTCGGTTCCCATTCGCAAGTTTGCGTGTTGATAATGTGCGATACACCGAAGCTAAAAAGTCCGCTTGTCCGGCTTCAGATTGCCGCGCATACGCCACGTTATAGCCAATTTCGGTGACCCATACCGGTCGTAACGGATCGTTCAATGCGAGTAATTGCGCACGCAGACGGTCAAACGCAGCAGACAATGTCGTGACACCGATTTGCTTCAATTCCCAAGGATAGGGGTGATATCCTACGGCATCGAGCGGCCAACGCTTAATCTGTGCAAAGGAGGTCGTAAATGACGTTGAGGCATAAATCGCTGCTAAATACTCCATGTCTGTCCGCGCAGGTACACTCCCATGTGCCTCTGTACCACGCGGATGCAAGCCACCAAGGATAATCGGCGTTTCACGACAATAATTCCCAAGTCGGTTACCATTACAACTGCGATACAGAGTGGTTATCAACTGTGCCCAATGTTCCGGTGGAATCCCATTGTGAATTGGACCTGACGGAGTATACCGAGCCAGTCTGTTTGCTTCGTTGAGCACTTCTACTGCGTGGATTTTCTTGCCGTAGCGCATGATCACCCGTTGCGCACGAAACATCCATTCCGTCATGTATGCGTTATAGCCGGGACCAAATTGCGGGTGTGTGCGATACGGCCCGACAGCTATTTTATTCGCATCAACACCCATAATAAGGTCAAAGTTCAATAACAACAGCACCTTCAAATTGTTGGCAGGTGCAACCGTGTTGATGAAATAGTCGTATTGACTGATTGCCGCGTCAATCTGTGCATGTGTGGCCCCCATGGCAAGTGGAATACGCATGTCGAGACGCACCCAACGGACACCAATTGACTTCATCATTTGACCCATGGTCAGTTGCGCACGCGTATTCACTTGACCATTGACAACCTCATAAAACGGATCACGCCCAACTAAGCCCATTATTCCTGCTGGCACACGAGAACCCGCACTGCGTGTAGCTGTCGGGGTAATGGTACGCGTAGCGGTTTTCGACGGCGTACTTGTCCGCGAAGGCGTGCGTGTCCGCGACGCCGTACGACTCATCGTCGGTGTTGACGATGCCGTTGGCGTGCGTGTGATTGTGCTGGTGAAGGTGCTGGTGAATGAAGACGTCGGCGTTTCGGTGATTGGGAACGGCGTATCACTCGTACTCTGTGTGCGACTATCGTGTTGTCGTGGGGCAAATGCAAAAATATGCATTGGCATAAACGAATCGGCGAACACACGCCAATCAATCACAAACACGCTCATCACGACAATGACGATAATGATACGTTGTGCACGCGATCGCCTCATGAATACCTCTGAAGAATAGAGTCTCGAATTGATGTTTAGCTACTATGGATTATAGTACAAATTGCCTATTTACCATCGTTTGGGTTATAGCCGACGGCTGCATGCATACGACGCATCACGGCTATAGAGAGATAAAATGACGAAACGCTGAGGAAGAGCACGGCAACCAGACATATAACTACGCGGAGCAACCGTGAACGACCATCAATGTAGTCGTATACAACACGTGGTGAATCGCGCACTTCACGTTGTGAAGTCAACTCAACAACACCAACGGGCTGCGATGCAAGCCGCTCGAAGAGTGTCGCCCGAGCAGATGCAGCTACATCGATACGACCATCTGTGGTAACCGCCATCGCCGAGATGCGCCATGCGCCCTCGATCTGCGCAACAAACGGTGCGACGACCACAATAGGTGCCATATCGGGCAATTGGGAGAGCACACGTTGTGTCCAATCCGATGGACATTCGGCACATGTTACCTCTACAAACCGATGCCCTGTGCTACTACTATCGGCCGGAATACGCACATATACAGTATCGCCATTCGCTTCGCCAAGCATGAATGGGATGGCAGTCCGCTGCGTGTACGGGGTTCGCGTGGGCAGCGGCTGTGGCGTTGGTTCACCATTGAAGAGCAAATAGTCGTCACGCACCTCAGGACGTTGCAATGCTTCAACCAATCCCGGAAGTGGTGAGGTATCAAGTGCACGTACGCGCAACGGCGCAGGGGCATTCCATGTCTCCTGCATGGATTGTGCATCACCAAGATCAACATGTATCACCATCGCCCCAGACTCATCGACAAAGACAAGTGCAGCAACTGGCGTGATTACTGACGCTGCATGTAGAGGGGTCGTCAACAACGATATCACTACAAGAGCAACACCCATTACCCAGCGGCGTACGGATGGAATACAGATCACAGGATCGTCGCTTTCACAAAATTCGTCGTACCACCGGTGGCAATCGGATGCCCTCCCACCAACACAATCAATGTGCCTGGACGTAATACTCCTTGCGCGACCAATGTGTGGCGCAGAAGTTCAATAAGATCATCAAGACGATTTACCGCGCGCACACGATATGCATGCACACCCCATACCAGCGACAACTGGTTGATGGTCAGTTGTTCGGGTGAGACTGCGATGATGCGCACATGTGGTCGACGGCGTGCAACCAGACGCGCGGTCAACCCGCTCATGGTAAACGCCACAATTGCCTCGGCGTTAATTGCGTCGGCAATAGCACATGCCGCATCACTCATGGCCATGGCGGTGGCGTCGTCTGGCGCGCGCACTGTGGGTATCGGTGCACCCACATCACCACTTCGACCGCTCCGCTCACTGGTTAATGCAATCCGGTGCATCATCTGTACTGCTTCAACTGGCCATGCACCAGTGGCTGTCTCGCCACTCAGCATGACGGCATCACTCCCATCGATGATGGCATTTGCCACATCACTGGCCTCTGCCCGCGTTGGTCGTGGATTACGAATCATTGAATCGAGCATCTGCGTAGCAGTAATGACTGGAATACCACGAAAATTTGCCGCCTCGATGATGCGTTTTTGTGCAAGCGGCACCTGCTCTGGCGGCATCTCGACACCCAAATCACCACGTGCCACCATGACACCATCGCTCAACGCCAAGATACCGTCGAGATCGTCTAATGCTTCAGGTTTTTCGATTTTGGCAACCACACCAACTCGGTGGGGCGTGGTGGCAATCACATCCCGAATCAGTTGCATGTCAGCTGCACGACGCACAAATGAGAGTGCCACATAATCTATTCCTTGAGACAACCCAAACAACAGGTCTTCGCGGTCTTTGTCGGTCAACGCCGGTATACTTACAGCAACACCCGGCAAATTGATGCCTTGATTCTCGCGTAATTCACCCCCAGCAATGATGCGCGTTTGTACGCTGCTGGATGCGACCGAGATCACCTGCAACTCGATCAACCCATCACTCACCAAAATACGGTCACCGGCCACCACATCGTGCACAATATGTGCATACGTCGTCGACACGATTGTCTCATCGCCGTGCAACGGCTCGACGGTTATTTGTAACTCTTGCCCGGCACGCAGCAGTACGGGTTTACCGTTTTTTAGGGGTCCTGTACGAATTTTGGGTCCTTGCAAATCTTGCAGGATGGCAATTGGCCGTTGTGCGCGTTGTGCAGCCGCGCGCACCGCGGCAATTCGCCGAGCATGATCAGCATGCGTACCGTGTGAGAAGTTCATGCGGGCCACGTTTATGCCGGCCTCAATGAGCGCATCTAACTGCGTATCAGATTCACACGCCGGCCCTATAGTGGCCACAATACGTGTCATACGTTGTTGGGTAAATGGCATGCGCCTCTCCTTATATTCGCCTTTAATAATAACGTATTTCTTTGATGCACATGCTATTAGAACTCGACGTGTGCGCTGATTTTCTCGAGTAACGACTGCCCCACACCACTCACCGCATCAAGGTCAGCTAGCGATGTGTAGGCGCCATGTTGTTCACGATAGTCGATGATTCGTTGTGCCAATGCTGGCCCAACGCCAGGTAGTTCGGTTAATTCTGCGACAGAAGCAGTGTTGAGATTAACCAAGGCTGATGTGTCTTGTTCTGGTATGCGGGCTGGTACTGGTTGTGCAATCGTATCCATGCGGCTTGGTACATGTACGTGCGTTGCATCATCGATGGTAGCTGCCAGATTGATGGCGGTGGCATCGGCATCGGCACTCAACCCTCCGGCACGAAGCACCACATCAACTACACGCACATCGTGTTGCGTCTCAAACGCATAGACACCAGGTACATTGACAGCACCCGTTATGTAAAACACCTGTGACAGTGGGGTATCAGGTTGCTCATCCAACGTTTCAGCGTGAGCATCATGCACCGGCACCGTGGGTGCAGTTACAATGATGGGTGTTTGTGATGCAGTGGCTGGTGTAATCAATTGCCAGGCAATGAGACCTGCACCAACAAGAATCACGCCCCAGACGATGCCAGTCACGATGCGATGGAGTTGATCGGTCATTGCACACCCCTCATCATCAGAGTTCGATGCGTCTTGTACCGATTATCCATGGCAAAAAGGTACGCAGAAAGACAGCGCACCGGCATCTATGATGCGGGCGCGCTGTCGGAAATGTGTGCTCGCTCAGGAGCGTTTTTTGGCAGATACGCGGGTTGTTGCGCTACGCTTCTTGGTTGGTGCAGATTTGGCCGTAGATTTCGTAGCGGCACGCTTTGTGGTCGTCGTTTTTTTCGCCGGTAGCGTGGTAGCACTTTTTGCTGACCGCGACGTTGTTTTTGATGCGCTCTTCGATGTGCTCTTCGATGCGCTCTTGCGCGGTGCCGATGTACCCGATGATCGCCCACGTGACGTTGTCACTTGTTTGGCAGAAGAGCCGACACCACCCGTACTCTTGTTTGATCGGCCTTTGGCGGGCTTCGCAACGTACGTGGCAGCGTCATAGGCATCTACTTCGGCCAAATCGTTGACGAGATAGGTGCAATCAGGATAGCGCTGGCAGCCGTAGAACGGCCGGCCAAATGCACCCTTGCGCTCAAGTAATTTGCCTTGCTTGCAATGTGGGCAAGTCACATCGGTCACCGTTGGCGGTGCAATTGGTTTGCCGTCACGGCCGATTTTGCGCGTCCCCTTACACTCGGGATAGCGTGTACACGCCAAGAAATTACCAAATCGGCCACGTCTTAGAATCATCGGACCGCCACACAAATCGCACGTAACGTCCGGCACAGGGGTCGTATCAATCAGTGCATCGCGTGAGACCAACTCCACGTTACCCGCTGCATTTCGTTTGAAATCACTGGTAAATGAACAGTCAGGATAGCGATTACAACCGATAAATTCACCGGTGCGCCCAAATCGCACTTGTAGCATGCCACCTTCACACTTGGGGCACGGCAAGCCGACGTTGGTGTCAGGGCGATCTTGCGGTGTGTTCGTAATAAGACCGTTCAGCACATCATAAAACTCTGCGATGACCGGCACCCATGGTTGCTCGCCATCGGCAATTGCGTCAAGGCGTTTTTCCATGTCCGACGTAAAATCGTACTCGACCATGCTGGTAAAATCTTTGACCAGCAAATCATTTACGGTCATTCCCAGCGTAGTTGGCTTGAAACGTTGATTTTCCTGTTCGACGTACTTTCGATCAACGATGGTCGCAATTGTCGGCGAGTATGTTGAAGGGCGACCAATACCACGCTTCTCGAGTTCTTTGATGAGACTCGCATCACTGTACCGCGGTGGCGGTTCTGTGAAATGCTGATTAGGCGTCAACTTTTGTAGATCAAGTGCTTCGTTGACGTCTAGCATCGGTAGACGTCGTTCACCATCTTCATCTTCTTCGCCATCATCGAGACTGACGTTGTAGACTGCCAAAAATCCGGGCACCTTGAGAACTTGACCGGTTGCGCGGAATGTATATGGCGCAGGTGTAGTCAGAGTGAGACCTGCGGCAATGTCCACGGTCATACTATCAAAGACTGCCGGAGCCATTTGGCTGGCAATAAAGCGCTTCCAGATTAAGTCATAGAGACGGAATTGATCGTGCGATACTTTACTTTTTACGTCAACGGGTTGGCGCCGCGCTGAGGTAGGTCGCACCGCTTCGTGTGCTTCTTGGGCGCCGCGTGCTTTTGTTGTGTATGCGTTTGGCTTTGCGGGTACAGCATCGGCACCGTACTTTTGACCGATAAACGCTCGTGCCTCTTCTTGGGCCTCACGCGCCACATTCACGCTATCGGTACGCATATACGTAATCAGACCCACAGTACCATCGCTGCCGCCAAGATCAATGCCCTCGTAGAGTTGCTGGGCCAACATCATGGTCTTCTTGGCCGAGAAACCAAGTTTGCGCGATGCTTCTTGTTGCATCGTGCTCGTGGTGAATGGCGGGGCTGCGTTGCGCCGCTTATCCGCACGCTTTACCGAACTGACCTGCCATGTTGCACCATGTAGATCGGCGACAATTGCATCAGCTGCCGCCTGATTGCCAATATCAAACTTGTCTAATTTGCGCCCATTCACTTCTATCAGATTGGCACGAAAGGGTGAAGCATTCGCCTTCTTCTGCAACAAATCAGCTTCGATTGTCCAGTATTCTTGGGCTTTGAAGGCCAAAATCTCACGTTCTCGTTCGACCACTAGTCGCACAGCTACAGACTGCACACGACCTGCAGAGAGCCCACGACGCACTTTGTTCCACAGCACACGTGACAAGCGATAGCCGACAAGACGATCTAGCACACGCCGCGCTTGTTGTGCATCAACCAGCGCCATATCAATGGTGCGCGGATTATCGATGGCCTGCTTCACGGCGTTTGGTGTAATCTCGGTAAATGTGACACGGTGGACAGGTGTTTTTTTGGGAATATTAATGGCCTGCACAATATGCCAGGCAATCGCCTCACCTTCGCGATCCGGGTCAGTTGCCATGTAAACGGCATCCGCAGTGCGTGCATTGCTACGCAATTGCGCCACCACATGTTCTTTTCTTCCATGATTTCGTAGGTAGGCGTGAAGTTATTATCGACGTCAATACCTTCGCTTTTTTCGGGCAGATCACGGACGTGGCCAACAGATGCTAAAACACGGTATCCTTTTCCAAGATATTTTTCAATTGTTTTGGCTTTGGCCGGCGATTCGACGATCACCAATTTATCTGGCATGAACATTCCTCATCAATTACAAATCACTCAGAAGGGTGGTGCGCCGATTTATACGTACATCCATTTTGTCAATATATGAGGTATTGAATAGGATTGTCAAGTGGCAACAACCGTATTTGAACGATATTCATCCGTTCTTACACAATTCATGGATACATTCGAGTACCAACCATCACCTGCGTATTCTGCATGCACTTCACGTTGCATGCTATCATACGTACCAATACATGTTCGGTGATACAGAGGTAGCGCGTGTCAGTTGTTGTATTGTGTGGTGCACTCTTTATTATCTGTGTGAGTGGGTATCCTATCGCGGTGCGACTGCGTGGATTGCATCATCCACTTGATTTGGTCTACCAATCGACCATTGTAGGCATGTTACTTCATGGTGGAGTTGCCGTGGGATTAGCAGCACTCGGCATTTTTCATATTGCACTCCATGCCTTGATTGTATCAATCCCTATCGGCTGGGCCAGCTGGGAGATGCGCGGTCGCGATATCAATGCGTGGATCCCACGCCACATCGAACCACAAGAACGGTTGGTGGTGGTTGCATTTGCACTGCTCATCGGACTCTCGGTGTGGCTCAATGGCACGCCAAGCGAGGTCATCATCGGAGGTCGCGATGCAGGCGTGTACGCAAACACCGGATTCATGATTGCACGAACTGGGAGTATTGTGCAACAAGATGCCGTTTTGGCGGATCTAGCACAACGTCGATTGACCGATGCTGGAGCTGCTCAGGGGTGGAGTAATTTATTGGGCGTTCAATCTGCAGATCGCTTCATGGCATCGCGCATGCGTCTTGCTGGGTTGTTCATTTTTGATGATGGTGCAACGCAAGGATTCTACACACCGCAATTTCTCCATTTATTTCCGGCATGGATTGGTCTGTTTAGTGCCGTGTTTGGTGTGCAACTTGGACTGCTTGCTACCGGGTTGGCAGGTGTTGTCGGCGCTTGGAGCATCGGCATGGCAGGTCGCGCACTCAAATCGCCGTGGGTGGGTGTGATCGCCATGGCATTCATCACCTTGAATGGTGTGCAGGTATGGTTTAGTCGCTATCCAATGTCTGAGACGACGGCGCAGTGGCTCTTTTTTGCGGCCATCTACGGGTTAGCCATGCGTACCTTGACACAGCGACATGACACACAGATGACCAGTCTGATTGCAGGTGCGGCAATTGGTCAGATGATTCTTGCACGGCTTGACTTTGTATTTGTGGTAATCCCATTTGTGGGATGGCTGGTCTGGCGTTGGTTTCGTGATGACGTTGACCGATCGTTACGTTGGGTCATCGCCGCCTTCATGATTACGGCGAGTCATGGCATACTTCACCTCTTGACCATATCGCGCGGATATTTCATCGATACATTCTTTGCGCGGTTACAAGATACCGCACTCAGCGCATTATTGGTCTTTCCATTACTCACACCGGCCCTCCAACGCACATTTTTGCTTCGACCATGCTCGCCGTTGACGGCACAACCGTGCCCCGACCAGAGCATCTCCGATGCACCGTGGCAGATAGGTCGAATCATCGCAGAGTTCGGTGCGGTTGCACTCATCATCGTATTGCTCGTCTGGTTACGCCGTTACCGCACACCGATTTTGGCCCAATTAACGACACTCACACCGTGGTACATGTGCATCTGCAGAGTAGCGGCCGTGACAATCATCCTGGCAGGCGTGTATGCATACGTCGTACGGCCACAAATTCTCACCGCAGACATGCTCAAAGAACTGCCACAGTGTCTATCAACCACACAACTTCGCGCACCAACCGGGAGTTGCTTGGCACTTCAGAGTTATGTCGGAGCACCAATCATCCCGCCCACGTATCCCGACGCAGTCGTTCAATCAATGCAGCAAGTTGTTGCTCGCATACGCGGTGAAACATACGAAGCCGCACCGTTACGCGATTTGTACGCTAACTCCAAAGCTAATCTCGTGCGTGTTGGGTGGTACATATCACCGCTGGGGGTTGGCTTGGCACTTGCCGGTTTGGCAGTGTGGCTCTGGCGCGGAGTCGGGCGACGCGATTGGTTGTTCATGGCTGTAACGGTAGCGACAGCGTTCATCTTCATTGAGCTGAGTTACGGGACGAGCAGTCAGACGTACATCTACATCATGCGTCGTTATTTGCCCAATGTGTATCCAGGATTTGCTCTGTTTGCAGCCTTTTCACTGCATCAACTCTGGGGCACGCCGCGGTGGCGCAAACTCCTGGCAATTGGCCTTGGAAGTGCCGCACTGCTCTTTTTGGTGGCAACAATCCGACCCGTCATACAAATGCCCGAGTTGCGCGGTTCCTTTGCTACGGTGGCAACAATTGCTGCGACGCAACAACCACAAGATATCACCATCATCCGTGGCGGTTCGCCCAATTACATACAAGCTCGCGATGCCGCCGATGTGTTGGCGCTCCCGCTCATTGCCATTCACGACCGCGCAGCATTCGGATTACGCAGCGAGTTCCCGGAGCGTTATGGACGGGACTTGCGCCAGCTCTTTGCGCACTGGATGTCACAAGGTCGCGCCGTTCACTTTCTCCTCGGTGCAAATGGGGCATTGTGGTTCCCCGATATGCACTTCGTCAAGCGTGGCGATGTGAGCAGCAAATTGCCAGAGTTCACTCAACTGCGCAATCAAAAACCAGCTTTGGTTGATTCACTGAATATTTCGTACCAGCACTACGAACTCGTCGCGGGCAGTGCACCACTACCACGCTTGATAGACGCACATGATACCGCTGCGCAGGTCAGTGGATTCTATCCACACGAACGCATAAAACAGCGGCTGTTTGCCTGGACAACCGGGTCAGCCGTCGTCCGCCTACCATTGCCAACTGCTCCAAGTACGATCTTGATCCGTATGGCATCAGGAACACGACCTGACGGCATACAACCACCGGTGTGCGTGAGTACGGCCGGGCAGCCGTTGCCATGGGGCGATCAACAACCAACCTGGTCGACGCCTCAATGTCAATTCGTCGATGATAGCCTGAACACATACGAATTTGCGGTGACGACCCTGCCACGCAGTGATACTGACACATTATTGGTGCGAATCGAAACACCGGCATGGGTACCAGCTGAACTAGACGCCACCATCAACGATGGTCGATCACTGGGCGTGCAATTTATTGGAGCGGAGATACGCCCATGAACTACATGCGCATCATTCCGTTGAGTGTGAGTCTACTCGTCACTGCGTTGTACTGGATGACGCGCACCGATGTGCATACCTTTGATGCGCTCTCGTACATCCTTGATGTGATGCGCAAACCGTGGAATGAACTTTTCCACCCGCATCATTTGGCATATGGGCCATTTGGGGCGCTCATGGTCGTCATAATTGGCGGTAGTGCAGAACACGCGCTGCAACACGCAAACGCGATTGCCGGTGGACTCGGCGCAGGCGTCTTTGCGGCCATCGTACTACGGCGATATCAACGTATCGATGTGGCACTTATTGCCGGCTTTGCGTTGAGCGTTTCATACGCCTATTGGTACTACGCCATCGAAGTTGAGGTCTACACCGTTGCAGCGTTATTTCTGCTTTGCATCATCTGGTTTCTTGATGAGCCAACGCCACACCGCTGGCAGTGGCAACTCGGGCTTGCACTGAGTATCGCTGGTGCCGTGCTTTTTCACCAAACAAATGCCCTACTCGTTGTCCCACTACTTGTTGCCATGGCGTACAACATCCGTTCCTACCCCAATCATCGCACTGGGTGGATCATTAGTGGGGTTGGGGCCGTGACAATTGTGAGTGCGGCATACGCATATGTGATGGTAGTGGTTAGTGGTTTCACTGACTGGTCATCCGCTCAACAATGGCTCTTACAATATGCAATTACTGGTTGGTGGGGCGGCCAGGCCACACTTGGCGACATCGTAGATGGCGTAAGCCAAACGATTGCCTGGTCCTACGGTGCCCTCATTGGCCTCATCACACTTGCGCTGAGTCTCTGGCAACTGCGCACGCGCACATTCATGCATAGTGCGTGGCATGGATGGTGTTGGAGTTGGATCATCGTGTATGTTGCGTTCTTTACGTGGTGGGAGCCCGATAACATTGAATTTTGGATTGCGGTCACACCATTGTTCATTTTGGTGCTGATTGCGCCACTACGACACACGCGCGCATGGGGATGGAGCATCCGGGGATTCATTGCACTGATTGTATGTACTTTTTACATCAACTACGATGCAATCGACTTTCGTGGAAATGCACAAAATGACTTACAACGCGAATTCGCAGCAGCCGTCGCGACGCAGAGTACCCCAAACGATTTACTGCTCATTCCTGATGGACTGCAAGAGTTGTACATGCCGTTCTATCACCAGCGCAAACACTTTATGTCTATCAATGCAACGATGGCACAGATGGGTAATTGGCAGATGGCATGTGACGAACTCCAACGTGCGATTGATCGGAGCCAACGTGCTGGTGCGCAAATCATCGTTGCCAGTGACTTTTTGGTGCCTACCGACACGATGCAAAAACGATTCGGTTTGACTGCGGCTTCTGTTGCAGGCTGTTTCAAGTACCTCATGCCGGTCATGCACCCGATGGAAATGCCCAAAAACGCGCCTGAGCATGTACGCATTGCAACACCTGGGGAGCAGCTCACATCGAATGTATGGCGCACTGATACAACACCACTCATTGGTTGGCAAACGATGCACATGGAGGTCATGCAACGCCAACTCCCGTGGATGTTTCGTGCGGCTCTCGACCCGAATCTAATCTCTCCCATACTCGACATTCCGCTCCCACGCACAATGGCTTTCGACGTTGAAGTACGTGACAGTGCGGATATGTATGCACAGTTGTTCGTCAGTGATACAATGAACATATTCAGTGAAGAGTTCTCGATTGGCTGGCAATTACAGGCAGGGCGTCACTCATATACGATTGACTTACAGACATTGCCGAGCGTGCCAACTCGTTTAGTACAGTTCCGATTTGACCCGGTTGCCGATGGGATGAATGGTGTCATAATTATTTACGGCATATCAATTGAGTGAATCGTCATTGAGGTAGGATCATGATGCGTAAACGAATAATCGGGCGCTTGCGCTATCTGCGCAATTTGGAGATATGGAACATTGTATCCATACCAACCAGCCTAATTATTGTGATGACACAGTTAATGATTTTCGAATGGCAGATGATGGTGTACAACATCATCGTCATGACGTTTATTTTTTTGCAAGGTGCCATTTACTGGGACACAAAGCATAGCAGTCTCATCCAAAAGCAAAGCCGACTGCCTGATACGTTTCGCACCAATTTTCGCACGTTACGCTGGTTTAACGTCGTGCTTTTGTGCATGTATCCGGCCATGTCCATCTATGGAACATACAGCGGCAATCTCTTTTTTGCGACATCATGGTGGTCGCACAGTATTTTCTTGGCAGCGATTATCGTTCACATTAACTACTACCACGTACAAATTAGTCATGACAACCCAACCGACATGCGCTATTTAGTGACCCATCAAAAACTGCGTCGTTCGCCACTCCATTCTGATCTATACCCGTTGAGCGTGACAATTAGTTCGCCCATTCGTCAGGTACGCAAATCTGTGGCTAGTACGGGATTCAGCGCCGCGTCATTTGCCAAGCAACCTACAACATCAGCGACTCAATCAGTTAGCGCTCAAACTTCCGCACCGGCGTCATCAACGTCCAAATCGCAACCCATTCCTTCTCTGTCGTCGTCACAGTCACAACCGTTACCCACGTCCAAATCGCAACCCATTCCTTCTCTGTCGTCGTCGCAGTCACAACCCATTCCCACGTCCAAATCACAACCCATTCCCACGTCCAAATCGCAACCTATTCCCACGTCCAAATCGCAACCTATTCCTACCCTGCCGTCGTCGCAGTCACAGCCGCTCCCCTCGTCCAAGTCACAACCCATTCCTACCCTGTCGTCGTCGCAGTCACAACCGTTACCCACGTCCAAATCGCAACCCATTCCTACCCTGTCATCGTCGCAGTCACAACCGCTCCCCACGTCCAAATCGCAACCCATTCCTACCCTGTCGTCGTCGCAGTTACAACCGTTACCCACGTCCAAATCGCAACCCATTCCTACCATGCCGTCGTCGCAGTCGCAACCGTTACCGACGCTTGCAGAACAGGGGCAGGATGTATCCGATACAGCGAAGACACAACCACTCCCGGTGATAGACGAGGCGGCCATTTTGAACATCGTATTAAATGCACCGCAAAGCACATCTGTAGAACCCATCATCAACGATTCTCAACTAGCCCAAGAGTTCAAACAACAAGCTAGCAAAAAACAACAAGCGACCGAACCAGACGAAGCACTTCCTTCTGCGAGTGACATGAGCACGAAACGTGTCCCCGCCACGACCAAAGACAAATCTACGAACAAAAAATCGCCCTCGGTACGTTCGCGTCAAAAACCGACGAACGAACAATAATCCCTAACTCAGTACATGCAACAAAGCCATCACTAGAACTCGTCATATCGTTCATTATCGTGTGGCACGTGTCACAGACATGACAGAGACGACGTGATACAGTACACTATGGTTATTCTGCTTAGCAAAGAATTCATTAAGGATACATATGCATTATGTCATTATCTATGTGTCGGTGTGGTTACTGACGATATTTATGCCAACTCCGCTTCTTCCAGCACAAACCAGCAATTTTATCTCTAGTGAGTGCACCGCAAGCGTTGCAATTGACCGAACCGTTGAATGTGGCACCATAAAAGTCCCACTTAATCATGATGATACGAGCAAAGGCACTGCGTCATTACCAATTATGGTTGTAAAGTCAAACAGTGAAACAAACGCTGCACCGCTGTATCTCTTACAAGGCGGACCCGGTGGCGACACGATTGAGACATTTGCATTTTTGGCTTCGAAGGTCGATTCGTTACTCCCCGATGACCGCGATATTGTGTTTTATGAGCAGCGTGGAACCACAGATGCAACACCTGCACTCGACTGCCCAGAATCGCATGAACTGGGTATATCACTACTTCGTGAGGATATCTCATACGGCGAAGCAATGGATAAATACACCGATGCATATAATCAGTGTATCGATCGTTTGCGCGGTGAAGGTGTAGATTTTTCGTTGTTCAATAGTCGACAAAATGCCCTTGATACGATTTACATTGCAGAGCAGCTTGGCCATGAGCAAATTGATTTGTACGGCGTGTCGTATGGTTCATTATTGGCGCAACACATCACACGCCTCAAACCATCGTTGATTCGTTCATTAGTCATCGACGGTGTGGTGCCAGTTAGTGTGAGTTTCAACGACCGTGTCTACGAATCACGACACAACGCATTCACCGCAATTCTCAACGATTGTGCAAACGATGCGACGTGTGCCGCCTCGTATCCAAATCTTGTACAAACCTACACCGAGATCATGGCTTCGTTTGCCAAAGAACCACGATTGTGGCAGATTTCTGATCCGGCAGATCCAACCATCACAAAATCGGTTCGAGTGGATAATTTTGTCCTACAAGGTTGGTTATTCAACTGGATGTACGATGATCAGATTGTCCGCTTCATACCCATGTTGCTCACACAAATTGCCAACAATCAGACAGATCAAGTTCGAACATTTGCCAGTTTCATTGTGTTCAACGACGGTTTGGCTGAAATGATGTACATGAGTACCATCTGTAGCGAAGAATCATCTGTGGAAACACGATACATCTTGCCAGAGGGGAATTTACTCCCACCCATGGAAGGTGAATTAGAAAACGACCCCAAGTTCCGCCTTACGATTTGTGTGATGAGTGAAGTCAAACCACTAGACGCATCTATGTTGGTGCCGTTTACAACAGATGTCCCTATGTTAATTGTCTCTGGGCGATACGATCCGATAACTCCGCCACTCTTTGGCGATATGGTCGCACAAAATAACCCGGATGCAACACACATTGTCATCCCGAATGGCGCACATGGTGCGATGCTATCAAACGCCTGTGCAGCTGACATTGCCAAGGCGTTCTGGGCGAATCCTACCGGTACACTGGACACCAGTTGCGTGGCAGGAGAGCGCACAAATTTCGTAGAACCAAATGAAATTATTGAAACGACATTTATTTCTCAGTCAGCCCAACTCGTCGAAGACGTGTTGTTTACATGGGTGATACTTGGAAGTTCATACGTCGTTCTTCTGTTGGCCTTTTTTGCCCGCATCGCACGCACATTCATCCGTTGGATCCGTGGGAAAGCAGCGCCAGTTTGGCAGGTGAGACAACAGCACTGGTCCCAAATGCTCGTGATTATCAGTGGCGTAACACTTACGAGCTATCTACTTTGGGAACTATTCTGGTTAACAGCTCGCGTGGACTACGCGCTCTTCTTTGGCATTCCAGATGCGGCCATGACTATTCAGTATGGCGTAATGGTCTTTGTGGGTATCACAGTAATTAATTTGTTGAGTGCGATGATTGCTTCTCGAACACGGCAAATGGCGTGGTACAGTAGCTTTTTTTCAGGGTTCATCCTGATGAGCAGCGTCGGTTTGACGATCGCATTCTATCTGATTGGTATTTACTAGGCAGCACTCTTCGTATCGTGGTCAAGGGGAATTTGTGGAATTTACACGTATGCTACGGCTAGCCGCCTGTGTGCTTATGATTGTGCTTTTGCAACCACCGTCAACACATGCAAATCTGCTCAACGGCGATCACGCGCTAGCCATGCACACATTGCATCGTAGCGACCCTACATCATTCTCAGATGTGCCACATTACCGGCTTGACACGTTGTTTGAACCGTCGGCACAACGATGGCGCGGCTGGTTGCAAGTACGCTTTCGCAATCCGAGTACGACACCACTCACAAGTATTTATATGCGACTCTTCGCCAACCTCAAGGACTTCAACGGAGAGGCATCGATCTATCGACCTACCGTGAATGGTCAACGAGCTACTATCTCCTATGAACGAAACAACTACTTAGCACGTATTGACTATGCAGAGCCCATTGCTGTTGGTGCTGATATTGAGTTGACGTTAGACTTTCTTACCGTCATGCCAATTGATGCTGGCACGCGCTTCTACGGTGCATTCAATGATGACGGCACATCAATTAGCATGGCCTCTGCCTATCCACTAATTGCAGAGTTTCGAGACAACGAATGGCTCCGCGAGATACCAGATGGCAAGGGTGATCTTGTAAATACACCTATCGCAACCTACGATGTGGAAGTAACCCTCCCGCTGTCGCATCGGATTGTTGCAACCGGAAGTGCAATTGCGTATCAGCGACGCGCACAAGAGCACACATATCAACTAGTGAGTGGATTACAACGCGATTTCATGCTCGTTGCAACGACGTTACCCGTGGTCACTACTGTGGTGGATGGGACGCGTATCAACATATATCATGATGCATCACAACGCACTGCCGCTTATACTGCGATGCGCTATGCGGCACAATCGCTGCGAACATTTAACCACTTATTTGGCCAATATCCCTACAATGAGCTCGATTTCGTATCTGTAGATGCTCGGTCGTTTTATGGGGTTGAATACCCCGGAGTTGTTCTGCTTCAAGACCGTCTATTTATGAATCAACCACTCCTTGAACGCATCATTACGCATGAAGTTGCGCATCAATGGTTTTACAATGTGGTAGGCAACGACGTGCAACAACACGCCTGGGTTGACGAAAGTATTGCCACATATTCGCAAGTCCTTTATCAGGAACAGGTCTACGGCGATGTAGGCAAAAACCGTGAACTTGCCGCGTTACAGGCGCAATACGATGAACTAGTGAAACGCAAGCGTGATGGTCCTATTGACCAACCAATGTCCGAATTTACGCTGTACACGTTTAATGCAATCGCATATGCCAAAGGTGCACTCTATTTGGATGCTCTCCGGCAAACTGCAGGCGACGAAGCGTTTTTTGCTGCACTCCTATCGTATGTTGACCGCTATCAGTATCAAATCGTAGATGGCACCGCACTGCGCGATGAAGTGCAACAGCAGTGCACCTGCGATGTCCAATCCGTATATCAAACGTGGGTACTCGCACAAGATGACACAGAAACGGAGTAATGGTGATGAATCTCTCTGAACGCGCATTTATCTTGGCCGGCATACCGACCCACGGTGAGCCGTATGAGGTGTGTTGCCCATACAATCACGCGCCAGTAAGCATTGTGCACCGTGCTAACGAGGCGCATTTACAAGCCGCTATCGGTGCGGCCTCGGCTGCATTTGCTCTGACGAAGCAACTTGCCGCTCATCAACGCGCAACAATTTTACGCACCGTGGCCCAGCAACTTCACGTTCACAGTGAAGCATTTGCGCAGGTCATTGCACTCGAAGCCGGCAAACCGATTAAACAGTCTCGTGGCGAAGTACAACGTGCAATCACAACGTTTTCGACGGCCGCAGATGAATGCAGTCAAAGTCACGACGAAATTTTGCGACTCGACCGTGCGCCTGGTGGCGAAGGTCGCCATGCCATGACACGCCGCTTTCCAATTGGGCCAATTGGCGCAATTTCTCCATTCAACTTTCCACTCAATTTGGTCGCACACAAAGTCGCACCGGCACTCGCAGCGGGGTGCCCAGTGGTCCTCAAACCAGCGAGTCAGACGCCGAGTGCCGCCATCATGCTCGGAGAGATCATCGTCGCTGCCGGATGGCCAGCCGGCGCTATCAGCGTCCTGCCAATGAATAGCCGCGATGCAAGCGCCCTCATCGAGGATGACCGGCTAGCCATGCTGAGTTTTACGGGTTCGCCTGCGGTTGGATGGGCGCTCAAACAACGTGTCGGACGCAAACGCATCACACTCGAACTTGGTGGAAACGCCGGTGTAATCGTGCATGACGATGCGGATATTGCGGATGCAGCAGCGCGGTGCGTGGCGGGTGGCTTTAATTATGCCGGTCAAAGTTGTATCAGTGTGCAGCGTATTTTTGTCCAACGCAGTCGCTATGATGAATTCGTGACACATCTGGTCGCAGGGGTCAACCGCTTACATGTAGGACACCCACTCGATGAACAGGCTGATTTAAGTGCACTTATCAGTCATCAAGAATCCCAACGGTTAGCGCAGTGGTTCGATGAAGCACGAGCTGCTGGCGCTACATTTCTTACTGGCGGTCATGTGCATGATGGCATTGTTGAACCAACGATTATCAGCGGTGCCCACCCGTCACTCAATGTGTGCTGTCGTGAAGTGTTTGCACCAGTAGTCACTGTCACTGCCTACGACACATTTGCCGAAGCCATCGCACTGGTCAATCAGAGCGACTTTGGCTTGCAAGCAGCCGTATTCACCCGCGATGTTGGGCGCATTTACCACGCATACGAGGCTCTCGAGGTGGGTGGCGTTATTATCAATGACATGCCCACATGGCGGCTCGACCCGATGCCCTATGGAGGTGTAAAGCAATCAGGCTTTGGGCGTGAAGGTGTGCGTTACGCAATTGAAGAGATGACCGAGATCAAACTCATGGTACTTCATCTGCCCGAGATGCACCGTGCAACATAAGCCCGTCGCAGGGCGTCAAAAGCATGGGTATGGTATTTCTGACGTAAGAGGTATGGAATGAATGTACATACACGATTTTTTCGCAGTCGCAACGAAGCCATGGTTGCCGGTGTTGCCAGTGGCATCGCACGCGGGCTTGGTATTGAGGCTTGGCTCGTACGATTGATTTTTTTGATGCTTGTCATCGGATTTGGCACCGGTGTACTCGCCTACTTTGTGCTCTGGTTTATCATGCCAATCGAGCCTGAAGGTATCATCATCTATCCGAATCAATTTGATAGGGGCGAGATTAATCAACGGCGCGCCATGGTAGGAGGCATCTTGATGCTGATTGGCGCATATTTACTTGTGACCCTCGTATTTGGGCCGCGCATCTGGGTATGGGCGTTGCCCATCGCACTTATCATCGGTGGCATTCTGTTGTTTGGAAGCAAAAAGTCATGATGCGCCAGGTTGGCGCACCACGACTCACATCCCCTGGTACACGCTGTGTACCAGGGGATGTTTAGTCAATCAACGCAATCTTCAACACCTCGTCCATGGTCGACACCGGAATCAACGCCAGTTCATCGCGAATACGCTGTGGCAACTCGGCAATATCTTTGGCATTGGCCTGAGGCAACACAAACGTCTTGATCCCCGCACGATGTGCTGCGAGTGTCTTCTCTTTGAGACCACCAATAGGCAGGACTTTGCCACGTAGCGTGACTTCGCCGGTCATTGCCACATCGCGTCGTACCTTTTTGCCGGTCATGGCCGAGATGAGCGCCGTTGTCAGAGTTATACCAGCAGACGGACCATCTTTGGGAACTGCGCCTTCGGGAATGTGCACATGCATGATGTGTTCATCAAAGTAGTTACTCTCAACGCCCCATACCGATGCCTGAGCGCGTGCATACGTCATCGCCGCATGTGCAGACTCTTTCATCACGTCGCCGAGACGCCCAGTCAACTGTATTGCGCCTTTGCCCTTGATGGGCTGGACTTCGATGGTCAATGTCTCGCCACCCACAGAGGTCCACGCCACACCCGTGGCCACCCCAACTTCGTCCATACTTTCGGCAAGACCATAGCTGAACCGATCAACACCGAGATAGTCGGGCACTTGATCAGCATCGACGCTCGTCAACGACGTATCACCGGTCTCAGCCACTCGACGAGCAACTTTGCGACAAATGGCGGCAACTTCACGTTCAAGTGAGCGAACACCCGATTCGCGCGTGTATGTGCGAATAATCTGCATAATTGCATCATCACTCATGACCAACGTATCGGTGGTTAGGCCATGTGCCGTCAACTGCTTTGGTAACAAGAAGCGGGTCGCAATACCCAACTTCTCTTCTTCGGTGTATCCATTGACCTCAATAATCTCCATACGGTCACGCAACGGTGCCGGAATCGTGTCGAGTTGATTAGCGGTAGCCACAAAAACCACCTGCGACAAGTCGAACGGCACCTCAAGATAGTGGTCAGCAAAGGTCGAGTTTTGTTCGGGGTCCAGTACCTCTAGCAACGCCGAGGTCGGGTCACCACGAAAGTCCTGGCCAACTTTGTCAATTTCGTCGAGGACGAACACTGGTGCACGTGACTTGGCTGTCTTCATCCCTTGGATGATGCGACCAGGCATCGCTCCGATGTAGGTGCGACGGTGCCCGCGAATTTCAGCCTCATCGCGTACGCCACCGAGGCTCATACGCACAAACTTACGGTCGAGGGCTCGCGCAATCGATCGCCCAAGTGATGTCTTACCGACACCCGGCGGCCCGACCAAACACAAGATGGGTGAGCGCATGTTCGCGCCGACCAACTTGCGCACAGCGATGTACTCTAGGATGCGCTCTTTGACTTTTTCGAGACCAAAATGATCTTCGTCCAGCACCTGTTGCGCGCGTTGAATCTCGATAGTTGCCAACTCCTCCAACTTCCACGGAAGAGTCAACAGCCATTCAATGTAGTTACGGATGACACTCGCCTCTGGGCTCCCAGGACCTTGTTGCGCCAAACGACGATACTCGCTGAGCGCTTGATCGCGTATTGGATCAGGCGCATCCATGGATTGAATCTTCTTCTTGAGTTCATCCACCGGGTCATCGAGTTCTTCGTCTTCACCGAGTTCGCGGCGAATCACACGAATCTGCTCACGCAAGAAGTATTCTTTTTGTCCCTGATCAAGAATTTCTTTGGTCTCTTGTTGAATCTTCTGTCGAAGTTTCATGAGTTCGAGATGGCGCGCCAACATGCGTTGTGTATAGCGAAGGCGTTCTACCGGATCAAGTTCGGTCAAAATCGTCATTCGCTCTGCAAAATCAAATGCAGGTGCATAGGTGACAATATCAGCAAGATGACCGGGAGCATCAATCCGACGTACGAACGCAACGGCCTCTGGTGGCACCTCACCAAGATGGTCAACGAATTCATCAACTTGTTGCTTGACCGTCTCCATCAGCGCTTCAATGTCCATGTTGGTGACGACATGATCCTCAACACCGTGTGCTGCCACCACATAAAACGGCTCTATTTGCATCAATTCATCGATGACCGCGCGTTGCAACCCCTCAAGGATGATGCGCGCAGTACCATCAGGCAACTTGATGAACTCTTCGAGGCGTGCAATTACCCCCACCTTGGGCATGATTGGTGGTGTACCACTTTTGTATTGTTCAATTTCGTGTTCGGGCACATAAATCAGCAACACTGGTTGCTGGGAATCCCAGGCAACCTCGAGTGCACGAAACGATTTACCCTGGCCAATCTGAAGCGGCACGGTCATTTGTGGCATAATGACCATTTCGCCGAGAACGACTAGCGGATAGGCGCTAGGGCCCGAATTTTGGGACGTCTCTGCTTCGGTCATTGTGAATCACCCATTTCTGATGGGTGCACGTGCACCCCCGACTCCCTACATCGCGACTTACTTAACAAACTTTGCGATACGAATAAAACTCTCTGCAACCAAGGCAGCACCACCCACCAACGCACCATCAATGTCGGGTTGGGCCATGAGTTCGTCCACATTATCGGGCTTGACGCTACCGCCGTACTGGATGCGCACTGTGTCGGCTTGATTGCCACCCACACTCCGCAATTCTCCACGAATGGCAGCATGCATGGCTTGCGCATCGGCTGAAGTAGCAGTTAGACCAGTGCCAATCGCCCAGACCGGCTCGTAGGCAATCACAATCTCAGACAAGCGATTGCTCAAGGCCGACAAACCAGCCTTCACTTGACCGAGGACGATGTTTTCGGCCTGCCCCGACTCGCGTTCGGCACGCGTCTCACCGACACACACGATGGGAGTCATACCGGCGTCGAGCACGGCTGCAGCCTTGCGGGCAACCATGGCGTCAGTCTCACCGAATAGTTGGCGGCGCTCACTGTGACCGATAATCACATACGTACAGCCAATCTCCTTGAGCATGCCCGGTGCAATTTCACCAGTATAGGCACCTTGCACCTCTGGGTAGACGTTTTGAGCGCCAATCGCGATGCCTGCACGTGGGCGTGCTGCCACGCTGGCAAGGGCGGTAAAGGTAGGACAGATGACGACTTGCCGATTGGCCGGCAAATCGGCGAGGCCCACAGCCAAGGCATCGGTGAGGGCCACTGCTTCGGCGATTGTTTTGTGCATCTTCCAATTACCAGCGATGAGTGGTGTACGCATATACTTCCTTACTTACAAGCTCAGTGCTACATGCAGCGAATCGTACCTAGCTGAGAAAAATCCCTACCATCCAACCCCACACACTGATGAAAAACTCCTGTCGATTCAGAATGAATGCCATCAGCACACCTACCGCCACCATTACGCCATACACGAGTCGTGACCAGGCAAGTATTTTGGTCCCATCGAATGGGCCAAGTGGAATAAGATTGAATAAACCAATCCATGCATTAAATGAGAACCCGACCATACAAATGGTCAAAAAGAGATCAAAATCGAGCCCAACCACATAAATCAACGGATAGATCAACAAAAAGATGACGGCCAAAATGTAGTTTGACAACGGCCCAGCCAACGCAATCTGGCCGATACGCTTGGTATCGTTGACGCCGGTATGCCAGACCGCACCTGGTGCGGCAATAAAAAATCCGGTGAACGCGAGGGCAATAGAAATCAACAACCAACTGTTGTCAGCAGCAAAATGGGCTTTGGCACCAAATCGCTGTGCAACTTTTTGATGAGCGAGCTCATGTACCACAAAGCCAACGCCACATACAATTGCGGCAACCAATAAATTCTCAATAAACAACATTGAGGCTAAATTTGCTGCACCAGTCTGCATGATTGCAAATGCGAGACTTGTCCCTGCCCATGCCTTTGTTAACTCAACCAGGTCATCATGACCACCCGACATAGCACGATCGTCCATCAACTACTCCCCATGTAACGCTGATGGCATTATACCAGATAGAGGTCGGGGATTTTGGTAATGCTATGGACATGCGCGCCTGTCATACTCGTGTAGAAATACAACGAGGAGAGACGAGTATGAACCATCAGCATCGTATCGCAGGATTGTACGACACCCACGCAGAATCACTTCGCCGGTATATTTTTCGACGAGTGGGTGATCATGCACTCGCCGAAGACTTATGCAATGAAGTGTTTTTACGCATGCTTGAGGGCTTAGGTAGTTATCAGGAGCGCGGATTACCCATCGAAGCCTGGATGTACCGCATCGCTCGTGACCGCATTATCGACACATACCGCTGGCATAACCGCCATCCTTGTTCTCCCCTCATCGACACCGAAATCGCGGTGCCGAATGCACATCTCATCGAAAGCGACGATGCATTTCGCACCATGCTTGCGACATTAAATCACGAACAACGCCAAGTCCTACTGCTACGGTACCGCGACGATTTAACCTTTGCCGATATCGCCAAAGCACTTGATCGGAGCGAAGGTGCCGTCAAACAACTCAAACGCCGAGCATTGCAACAGTTAAAGGAGCACTACAAACCAGCGCAGAGTGCATGAACGGCTGCATCGGTGGTAGAATGGTGTGACGTCTTGCACATGCGTGCGTTTGTTCATCAATACTGCGACAAAGGAATCGTCGATGCGCGTCTGGATCCTCTGTGGGTTGCTCTTCGTTGCCTGTAGCGCATCGACGGTTACTCCGACACGTCAAGCCAATGAACGCACGCCAATGCCATCTGCAACGATGCTCAGTGGTTATGCAATATCACCATCCGCCTCCGCCACTGCGGTACCTGTTGTACCAGTCGTACGGTATCTCTATGCACCTACCACCAACGAACTCGTACAACAACGAGACGAAACTAATCAACTCCTTACTACCATTCCAACCCAACACGTAGTTGCCAACGGTACACATACCATGCTGGCCATTCGGACGCGCACTGATGAGACATTCATCTACGACGTCAGCACATCACAACGCATAGGACCGTTTGACGCCTGCGATAGTATGACATGGGCTCCGGACAACACAACACTTTGGTGTATGCGGTTTGGTCATTTATACACCATAGATCAGCAGCAATCTGATAAACTCAGTGTAGTTGCACCAGCTGATACGTATTGGGCAGAACTCATTCAACACCCCACTACACGTGAGTACTGGATGTTGAGTGCATCACCATCAACGAATCAACTCTGTACGTTCAACCCTGATACGTACATCACATCATCCACATGCATGACTGCAGGGTCACAGCCTCGGTGGTCCCCTGACGGTGCATTTTTGGCATACACGACTGACCAACAGGTCGTTGTACGCGACACACGCAATACAGTGCATGCACGTGCCGGTCTTGGCTCACTGACAATATTGCAGATGACCTGGATCGACCAACGTCGCCTCATATTAACGACACCCTCGCAAGTCTATGCTTTCGAAATAAACGACGCCCGCATCAGTCTGCAGGCGTCAGAAGCATACGTTGTTGGACGTTAATCCACTCTAAATAATGTTTCGCTCAAAGACACTCCCCGTCGCATAGCGCTCAATACGCAATGGGTCAATGTCGAATGTATGGGCGCGTCCGTCGAGTACTTCTTCGGCAATGATGACGCCCGTCGCAGGTGAGTGCATGATACCGTGGCCACTGAATCCAGCTGCATTGATAAATGACGGCAAATCTGGGTGACGTCCCAGAATCGGCATGTGGTCAGGGGTAATCTCATAGGCACCAGCCCAGCACTGCTTGTCCGCTAATTGCACTTCGCCTAATCGTGGGAATCGGTCAAAGCCGGCATCAAGCACGGTGTCGAGCCAATCCCAATCCACGTTGGTATTGTATCCTGCCGGTTCATCGGCTTTGGAGAGACCAAAAATAAGGTTCTCCTGCTCTTTGCGCATCCAAAATCCACTCGTCACATCGACCGTCAACGGCATTTGATGGGGGATAATCGCCGTCGGCTGCGTCACATATACATTGCGCCGAAAGGGCTTGATTGGCACGTTCAGTCCAGCCAATGCCGCCGCCTGCCCAGCCCATGATCCGGCACAATTAATCACCGTCTCGCAGGCGATGCGCCCATGCGGCGTCTGTACGGCCACCACGCGCCCACCCTGCACCTCAATGCCGGTGGCAGGTGTGGCTCTGAGCAACTCGACGCCCAAGCTGCGGGCGCGTGTCAGATAGCCGAGCGCCACGCCGTGCGGATCGCAGTAGCCGTCATCGGGACCAAAGGTGGCGCCGATGAGGTCGTCGATGCGCACATCGGGCACGATTGCGTGTACATCGGCCGGTTTGAGGAGTTTGGTGCGTACGCCGAGGCGGTTTTGCATGGCAGTGGCCTCACAATAGCCCTGCCAATTCTCTTGGTCGTTAATCAAAAAGAGATAACCGACTTGGTGCAAGCCGCTTTCACCGCCGATTTCATCGCGGAAGTGTGTGAAGCGCTCGATACCGTACTGCGACATGCGCACGTTGATTTCGTGTGAAAACTGATGACGGACTCCAGCAGCTGAGCGCGCCGTGCTCCCTTGTATCTCGGTCTCAAACTGTTCGATAATCACCACATCAGTACAGCCACGCATGGCCAAATGACATGCAACCGATGCTCCCATGACGCCTGCACCAATAATCACTACGGTGGCCTGTGTACGCATGAACCGTCCTTTGCGTGTTATTTGCTTCTGTTGCTCATTATAAAGAAATATCGCCAGATCTTCGTGACATTCTTTAGCAAAACATATGGTTGGTTGCACCACATTCGCAGTATAATCTCTGCACGAACAAGGTCAAGGATGCCGTATGGGACGATTTGCAATCTTCCGCAACCTCATTACCAAGGAGTTCGCCGGGTACAGCGAAGGTGACTTGCGTCACGATTTGCGCTCGGGGTTGACCGTGGCAGCAGTGAGTTTGCCACTCGCCCTGGCTTACGGCATCGCGAGTGGCATGACGCCGGCTGCTGGACTGGTCACCGCCATTCTGGCCGGCATCATTACCGGACTCATCGGTGGCACGTCGTACCAGATGAGTGGCCCTACCGGTGCCATGTCAGCCGTTCTCCTCGTCATTTTGCACCGCACCGGTTTGGCTGGCGTGTGGACCGCGACCTTGATTGGCGGATTCTTGCTCATTATGATGGGGATATTGCGCTTCGGTCGGTACGTGGTGTTTATTCCGACACCGGTGATTACCGGCTTCACTGCCGGGATTGCCGTGATTATTGCGGTTGGCCAAATTGACCCTGCGCTCGGCATTCAGACGCCAGCAGCTGATACCAGCATCCTCAAAATCAGTGGCTATCTCGCCAACCACCCGAGTCCAAATTAGTATGCGTTGATAATCACCGGTGCCACGATAGGGGTGATTTGGGCGTTACAACGCTGGCTCCCAAAAATCCCCAATGCGCTCGTGGCCATGCTGGTCATGACGGGGATTGCCTGGGGGCTCGGGTGGCCCGTGGGGACAATCGGCGAGATTCCGGCCACCATTCTCCTTAGCGAGCACCTGACCATCAACGGCATCCCGTGGGCACAGATGAGTGACATCATCAGTGCCGGTGTATCAATCGCCGCCCTAGCCGCCATCGAAAGTCTGATGACGGGCACTGCCGGCGCCGCCATGAGTGGGCGGCCGTTCGATGCCGACCAAGAGTTAATTGCCCAAGGCAGCGCCAACATGATTGTGCCGTGGTTCGGTGGGGTGCCCTCGAGCGCCGCCATCTCACGCACCGCCGTGGCCATTCGCAGTGGCGGCCGCACCCGCATCACCAGCATCGTGCATTCACTCGTCTTATTAGTGTACGTCTTCTTTTTGAGTCAATTTATCGCCTACGTGCCACTCGCCAGTCTCGCCGGTGTCTTACTCTGGACAGCCTGGCACATGATCGACTGGTCGACCATCGGGCGCTATACGCATATGCGCATCAAACACGCCTTGGTTGGCGTGCTCGTGACCACCGCCGCCACGGCGGCGCTTGATTTGACCGAGGCGATTTTGATTGGACTAGCGGTGTCAGCCGTCATCCACTTGCGCCTCGAGGCCGAGGCCGCCACCGTCAGCGTGGTACCGGTCGACCCGCGTCGCATCCCCAATGCACGATTCACGCAGGCGTGCCCGGGGGTCCGGGTTGCTTACATCAGCGGTGCACTCTTCTTTGGTAATGCGGCGGCGATGCGCACGGCGCTCCATCAGGAGCGCGATTGTCATACGTTGATTTTGAGCATGCGCGGCGTGCCAATGATCGACATGATGGGTGGCGAGGTGCTCCGCCAGTTGATCCACGAGTTCAACAGCCGCAACGGGCAGGTGGTGATTGCCGGCGTTCAACCTGCAGTGCGCGCCATGCTCGAACGTCTGCATATCGTGGCCCTCATCGGCGAGCAGCATATCTTTTGGGATGCGGCGGCGGCCATCCTTCACGTGCATGACCGCATCGCCGTCTCGGGGTGTCAGGGGTGTACCAATTGCCCAGTGGTTACCGCAGGCGATACAAAAACTCCCCTGCCCGCGGAATAACTAGACACTCGGGGTCACCAGCATCGGCCAATGTCTGTGGATCAATCGTGCGGTAATCGGCGTACTTGAGGTTAATCGCCTCACACTCGGCGCGACTCAAGCCTGTTGCCAGCGTCACCGTGATGCGCGGGCGCTCAACGCCATCAACATAGGTGCCAACACCGCGCAGGTGCGTCGAATGGGCGATGACGCCTTTGGGCAGGTGGCCAAATGTGTCCCACTGCGCCAAAAAGTAGTCGCGCACGTGGTAGCCAATCTGCCGAATCACTGTGCCGTGCACGACGCTCACCTCTTTGAGGTGTGGCGCATAAATCACCACCTCGCCACCATCAGCCACCACCGGCTCGCTTTTGTACATACCCTTCGAGCCAACCCACAGCTCATCGTACATGGTCGGCAGCACGGCAATCACCCGTTGGACCGGTTTGTCGAGCCAGCGCATGTGAATATGTGACGAAAGCTTCGCCGCAGCAGCCCAGGCCCCTTCGGGTGTATCCACAAAGACGCCATGTACACCCGCAGTTGTCACCACCGCACAAATCGCAAACCGCGGCGTTGGAATCAATTGAGCTGCCCGGTCAATCACCGCCCGCACTGCCGTATGCGGTGTACCAATAATCGCATACGAGGTCAGCAACGCGCCCAACCAGTGCGTGGCATTGATGACATCGGGGCCCGAAATACCGGGGAACAGGTATTTGTTGCCGCCCGAGAACCCCACCACCTCGTGCGGGAAGACCGGGCCACAAATCAAAATCTGATCGTGCTCGAGCACGGCCCGGTTGATGCGCACATCGACGGCCTCAGTACTCAACCCACCGCTCAACTGGCGCATTTCTGCGACATCAATCTGCCCGACGCTGACCAACGTCTCGGCATCTTGCCAAGCATGATTGACCACACGCACGTCGGCCGACAGATGGTCCATATCGACGCCCAATAATCGCGTCAAGGCGGCGTCATCCATGGCCGGATGCGTGCCCAGTGCCACCATCCAGGTTTGCTGACGTGCGCCGGCGGTACGCAAGGCGTGTGAGACAATCGCAAAGAAGCGCGGCATCGGCATGGTGCGCGTGCCATCGGGGATGAGCACCAGCACGCGCTGATTGCGCCATTCGCGCGCTGCGAGGCCGGCGGTTATCTCAGTCATCAACTGTATATCATCCAAAAGGTGTGTCGTCGTCATGTGGCCGTGCTCCTTTGCGCCTAAACGCCACTATATGCCGAAAATCCGCCATCAACGGCAATCACTTGCCCCGTCACAAACGCCGCTGCCGGCGACAATAACCACAACATGGCGCCAACCAAATCCTCGGGCGTGCCGAAGCGTTGCATCGGCGTATGCGCCAAAATCTGTTGCCCACGAGTGGTAAGCGTCTTCCCGTCTTGCTCCATCAACAAAAAGCGATTCTGCTCGGTCAAAAAGAACCCCGGCGCCAACGCATTGACGCGAATCTGCGGGGAATACTCGAGCGCCACATGCGTGGCCAACCAGCGCGTAAACGCATCGAGCCCGGCCTTGGCCGCCGAATAGGTCAAGACGCGCGTCAGCGGCCGTTGCGTGCTAATCGACGAGATATTGAGAATCACGCCTGCACCTTGTGCCGCAAAGTGCGGCACCACTTGTTGCGACAGTTGAATGGCGCTAAACAGATTGACATCAACCACCTCGTGCATGGCAGCCGCCGGGATATCGGCAAAGCGCTGGGCGCCGGTCGTGGCCTGCGGGCGATTACCACCGGCGCCATTCACCAAGATGGTAATGGGAGCCAGCGCCTGTGCTTTGGCGACGGCCAGCGGAATCTGATCGAGTTGACTCAAATCAACGCCGATGCAGTGCAACTGATCAGCCTGTGGGTGCTCAACAAAATAACTACTTGCCAAATCGGGTTGCCGTGACAGTAGTGTCACTCGGGCACCATGATGCAACAAGGCGGCGACCATGGTGCGCCCAAGCACACCGCTGCCGCCGCTCATCAAGACGTGTTGCCCAGCAAAATCAAACGCACTACGCATATCGATGGCTGACATCGGCATCGACTCCTTTGGGGGTTACAAATCACACCCTAGTGCCGCCATTATACGCCCGAACCACGATGGCAGGACATTTCATGTGCGCCGCCGCCCGCGTGGTACACCATGAGGTGGCGCCAGCGTCTCATCTGGAGGTAATTGGGGCTCTTCGCCGGCATCTGCCTGTGGATCAACCACGGGCGCCACCGTCTTGGTCGTGCGTGGGCGCGGCGGCGGCGCACTCGCTTCATCGGCTTGTACGCTACGAAGTGACTCGCGCCAGGCCAATCGCTCGGCGATGCGCACCTCAAAGCCGCGATCGCTGGGGTGATAGTAGCGTCGCCCGCGTAAATTCTCGGGGAAGTGGAGTTGGTCGACGTGCGCATCGGGCGCATCGTGGGCGTATTGATAGCCCTTGCCGAAGCCCATGCCTTTCATCATACCGGTCGGCGCATTGCGCAAGTGCAGTGGCACTGGGTCATTGCGTGTCTCAGCCACATCGAGCAGTGCCTGCTTATAGGCCGCATACACCGAATTGCTCTTGGGCGCTTGTGCTAAATACACAACAACATTGGCCAAGGCCAAATCGCCCTCGGGTTGCCCCAAAAAGTGCACCGTTTGTTGGATTGCCGTCGCCACCACAATCGCCTGCGGATCGGCCAGACCGATGTCCTCAACGGCGATACGCATCATGCGCCGGGCAATATAGAGCGGATCCTCGCCGCCCTCGAGCATGCGCCCGAGCCAATACAGTGCCGCATCTGGATCGCTACTGCGAATCGACTTGTGCAGCGCCGAGATGGCGTCGTAGTGCAGCTCACCGTTTTTGTCGTAGCGCGTCGCCCGGCTTTGCAAGGCCTCGCGCATGTCGTCGACGGTTATCAGGCGCTTGCCGCCGACGCCGGGCGCCTTTGAGATGACCGCCGCCTCGAGTGAATTCAGCGCTACCCGGGCATCGCCGTTGGCCATGTCAATCAGGTAGCCACGAGCGTCGCTGGCAAGAAGTGGTTGCAACTCGCCGAGGCCGCGCTCGCGGTCGCTGACGGCGCGATCAATCAGGTTGCCCAACTGCTCCTCGGTCAGCGACTCAAGCACAAAAACGCGGGCGCGCGAGCGCAAGGCCGGATTGACCTCGAACGAGGGATTCTCGGTGGTGGCACCAATCAAAATGACCGTGCCGTCCTCGACGTGGGGCAAGACGGCGTCTTGTTGGGATTTGTTGAAGCGGTGGATTTCGTCGATAAATAACACCGTGCGTTGGCGATACATGCCGAGGCGCTCGCGCGCCTCGGCTACAACGCGCCGCAAATCAGCCACACCAGCAGTGACCGCCGAGAGGAGCTCAAAATGGGCTTTGGTGTGCTCAGCAATCACGCGAGCGAGTGTGGTTTTGCCACAACCAGGTGGCCCCCACAGAATCATCGAGAAGAGGGCGTCGCGCTCGATGGCGCGCCGCAAAATCCGGCCATCGCCGATGATATTGTGCTGCCCTTGCATCTCGTCGAGCGTACGTGGGCGCATCCGCGCTGCCAGTGGCGCTTGGCGCTCCAACTCTTTGGCGCTCGTCGCCGCAAATAAATCACCTTGTGCATTGGCCATAGGATTCCTCTTCATCTGACCCTACTCACCCATTTATCTCTCACAAATCACACTGATTTGATACCCTGCACCACCGCCCGCAGCGTCTCGGCAAGTTGTTGACCACGATCAGCCGGCACCAGTGGACCACCGATGACGACCGATGCAGCCCCCAGACGTGCGGCGGTGATGGCGTCGTCTATCGAAAGCCCGCCCACAACTTGGACCGGAATTGAGACCGCGTTAAGTACATCAGCAAGACCATCAATAGCACGCAGATGTGTGTGTTGTTGACGGTGATCGAGCCCCAAGTGCCAGCCAATCATCTGCACACCGAGGCGCTCAGCGCGCACGGCGGCCGCCACCGGGTCATCACAAAACATGATATCTGCAATTGCCACCAACCCGTGCTCGCGCGCGACCGTGGCAGCGCGCACCAACGTGGCATCGTGGGCGGCCGCCATGACGTCGAAGTGGGTTGCGCCGGCGGCTACGGCGAGTTTGGCAAAGTACGCCCCACCGTCACAGACCTTGAAATCACAGACAATCGGGTGCGCAGGAAAACGTTGACGCAATGCACGCACCACGCCCATGCCCTGCTCAACCATCAGGCCAGTACCGGCCTCGAGCCAATCGACACCTGCGGCCACGGCAATGTCGGCCACGTGCAACGCATCGTCGATATCGTGCAAATCAAGTGAAATTTGAACGGCACATGCCATGGGGTGCTCCTTTGCAACGTGTTGTCAGTTATGCTCATAATAGCACAAATGTTTTATTCATCATAGCCTCGTTTCATGTGGTATCATGGCGGTATTGAACCATACGAGAGCCTCATATGCACACATCAATTCAACATCTTTTGCGCAGTGATATTGCTGATTTTGCGCCGTACACGCCAATTGTCCCCCTCGATGTCTTAGCCGCCCAACTCGGTCTGCCACAGTCGGCGCTCGTCAAACTCGACGCCAACGAGAATCCGTATGGGCCGACTGAGGCCACCAATGCGGCACTCGCCCAACTGGGCACCACCACCGGCGGGCGCACATTGACAGCCATCTACCCTGACCCCGACAACACCGCCTTGCGCACAGCACTCTCACGCCACCTCAACCAACCAGCCGAGCGGATTATCTGTGGCAACGGCTCAGATGAGCTAATTGACTTGCTCTTTCGGGCGACCATCACGCCCGGTGCGGCGGTGGTCGATGCGACGCCGACATTTGGTATGTATGCGTTTGGCGTCAATCAATGTCAAGGACGCTACATC
>Ga0194130_10000982_pt1 | contig 48934 bp, 48 predicted proteins | sample TA2KigsurfametaG_FD_160084 | JGI IMG/M metagenome (GOLD analysis project Ga0194130, IMG submission 160084) | Freshwater microbial communities from Lake Tanganyika, Tanzania - TA2015050 Kigoma 12 surface | ecosystem: Environmental > Aquatic > Freshwater > Lake | place: Tanzania: Lake Tanganyika...
ATTATCAGGAGCCCTTAGTGTGGCTACTACTGTAACAACAGCTTTCTTAAACCCAAATCCACTGACATCTTTATCATGGTATAAGCTAATTCTTTCTACTTTAGCTGATGTGTTTGAGGATAATGTTTGTTGAGTGACTGTGTCACCTGTTGTCTCTAACGTAAATGTAATTGTGCCTTGAGCAAATTCTGGTGATACAGAATTATGTACTGCTGTAATATCAATAGTTGAATACTGGCTGGCAGAATTAGAAAATTGATTATTGGATAATGCAGTTGGTGTTAGGGATGTAATCTGCCTATCAATAAACTGGGCTCTAATATCAACAATAGAAGTATTAGCTCTAATCTTTATATTATTTTGGAACATTTCTGTCAGTAATGAATATACTGCAGAGTTGACTAATGGTGCTGCTGCTGTTGCAGTGAAGATAACATTATCAGAATTAATAATAGGCGATAATGGACCTGTACCAGAAACAAATGTAGGAGTGAATCTATACGTCACCCCTGTTAATGAAGTGTTAGAAGTTGCAGTGACCGTAATAGCAGCTGTCTGAGCAGTAACACCTGATGCGTTGACTGTAAAGGAAGGAGTGGCTGTAACCTGAAACGCAGTGTTGACAGCATTGACAGTTAATAAAATATCTTTTGTACAAGTATTAATTGTATGACCAGCTACCGTCATTACGCCAGTAACCGTTAGGTTAGCAACCTTTGTTCCGCTTAATGATGTTAGTTTTACTAGTGCTGATTTATTAGTAGGCTTTGTAATTACAAGATCTGCAGCACTTACATCTTGAGAACCAGAATTAAGAACATATGACCAATTAATTGTTGGCTCATACATGTCACTATTTGCTTGTAGTGTAAGCTGGGATGTGATTGGATTATCTTCTGTTGCCACACCACCTTGAGTGTTTGATGTGGATACTGCAATAATCTCAGAGAATGCAACCTTGTTGCTTAGATCGCTAAAGAGGATTTCACTGCCAGCTACTGATTTAGCAGCAGTACCAGCTAACTGTCTAACTGAATTATTGGCACCAACATCTTGTTGAATACCAGAACCATCACCAGGGTTAATTTCATCCCTAATGTCAGATACTTCTAGTGCATTTGCTGGTACTTGAGGGGTGGTCATTTCAAACCCTATAAAAAAAGGCTACGTATCTATTTATACGTAGCCTCAGTTGAGATTTGAAGCCTACTTCTGTTCTTGTTTTTGTGCCTGTTGAACTGGCTTTTGACTTCTAATGGCTTCTATCTGCTTCTTCAAGTTTTGTATTGTATTATCTTGTTCTTGTATCTTTTCTTCTAGTTTCTTTATATTATCGTTTGCTATTTCTAACTGCGATTTCTGAACTATGTTTAAACTTGAAGCTTCTATCCACGCGTTTCTATAATTATTGAATACTTTTTCAACTAAGTCATTATTTTCCATTATTAAACCTCTTAGAATGCGCCTCCATCTAGGTCAGCAAATACTGGAAAACCAGTTGAATTTGCTTGGAGAACTTGGCCGTCTGTACCAGCTGCGGTTATACCTAGTGGACCAGTTGTGTTGCCGTATAGAACACCTTTTGCTGTTACAGTCACCAACCCCGTACCACCAGAACCAACTCCTAGAGCTGTTGATAGTGATAGGCTGTTAGCTGTAATATTAACATTGACTGTCGAGTTAGCAGTAATTGTGACTGCTAGGCTGTTAGATACCAATGCACCAGATATTAGGAAGGCATTCAAGTCAGCTACAACAAATGTTGGGTCTGCTGTATTGACAGTTAGTTGTGCTTCTAGGTCTTGGGTTAATCCCTTAAACAAATAGAACTGATCAACAGATGCATCTCTAATCAAACCAGCATGCTTGCTTGTGGCACTCTGGAAGTAATTACCAACAAAACCAATATCAACCAAGTCGCTGGACGTATTATTACCAGCTAGGTAAATCATTGGGTCGGAAATTACAACCGACTGGACGTTTGTTGTAACAAGATTGCCCGCTACTGTCAAGTCGCCGTAGATGGCAACATCATGCTCAAAGTAGCCATAATCAGCATGGACATTACCAGTATGGACTTCCGCCCAATATAGGGTATTGTTACCTAAGCTATAGGTTAAGTTGGCATGAGGGATAATGTGTGTATTAACTTGAGAGATAAACGATACAACATCACCAGATGTTGAGTTACCTAGCTTTGTATTACCTTGGATTTCAAGGTCACCACTTACAACAAGATTTGCAATCTGCAGTGAGCCAGTTGAAACGCTTGATGAGTTAATAACAGTGTTGACAGTTGAGTTACCAACAAAGATTGTTGATGTGCTTACAGAAACATTTGCACCAACTGTTATAATACTATCAACTGCAACATTTGTTGCTAGAACATTATTAGCATTTACCTCACCCCATCTTAAATCAGCACGACCTAACTTAAAGTTGTTATTGGCTGATGGAGAGATTTCTGTATTAACTGTTGCATTAATTGATATGACGTCAGCAGCAAAGCTGTTACCAAGAGCAGTGTTGCCACGTACAACTAGGTCGCCATCAATTGTAGTATTACCAAACTGTAGGCCACCACTCATCGTGATGGCTGATGAGTTGACCGTTACGTTCTGAGTTGAGTTACCAACACTAATCTGATTATCAGTTAATGTTAAGTTTGCACCTAGAGTTAGCTGGGTACCTTGTAGAGCAATGTTACCAGCAGTAATTGTTGTGTTTGTAGTACTATTGCCAACAAACAATGTTGATGTGTTGACAGCGACTGTACCAATTACTAATGCTGTTGAATTGACAAATGCATTGATAGTTGAGTTGCCAACTGTGATAGATGTTGTATCAAGAGTGACGTTTGAACCAACTAGTAAGTGTGTTGAGTTGGCTGTTACATTGACTGTAGAGTTGCCAATCTTAATGCTTGATTGGTTCAGAAGTACATTTGAACCAACAGCTAAGGCTGAAGAATTGACAACTGCGTTGACTGTAGAGTTGCCAACGACTAGAGTTGATGTATCAAGTTTTACGTTCGAACCAACAGCAACATGAGAGGAGTTTACTGCTACGTTGACTGAGGAATTACCAATTGTTAGAACAACATTAGTCTTATTAAATGTGAAGTCTGCTGAACCACCAAGGTCGCCGCTATCATTGAACTGGATGTTTGTATTGGCGCCGCCAACAGCAGTTTGTAGATCGCTTGGATCAATCCAGTAGGCGTTGGCGCCGGCACCACCAGAACCTAGAATGAAACCATTTGAACCAGAAGAGCCATTTGCATAAACTTCTGTGATGTTTAGGTTGGCAACAATAATCTTATCAATTTGACTTGTAGCATTTGCAACAAGAGCTTGATTAGCTGTTAGGACACCAGGACTGTGGGTGCCACCAATAGGAATAACAGCTGAGCTGTTACCAATAAAGAGTTTACCAGATAGGTACGAAAACGCTAATTCACCTTCTGCAAGTGACCCAGGCGCCGCTGTACTCGTACTTCTTTTGATTTTAATTAAATTTGCCATTTTAGAATGTACCTCCATCCATAGTCGTATCTACACTAGCTATGGGTTTTACTTCGTATTTATCTGTTGCAGCGTTGTAAGTCACTACATCGCCATTACCAGGAGTACCTTCTACAACATCCAAAAGTTGATCAAATCTTTGGCCGGGGGTTGAAATCAAACTGATAGGGTTAACCTTAGCAGTTTGCTGCAATCCTCCGTTCACGTTTTTTACAGTGACAACACCAGCTTGTTTCTGGCCTGCTACTGTAACTTTACTTATAATTGCCATAAGTTATTTATAATTCTACCTAGTTACGTTTGGTGTTACAGTCACTATACCTTCAATTAATCTCGAAATAACATTTGATCCATCCGTTACCTCTAGATCATATACATATCTACCAGCCACTAAATTGCCGGTTTGATTGGCAGTTAACCCTAATGTCACAATACCATTTGATGTCAGGCTGACAGAGAAACTTGTAGAATTTGAAGATGTAAAGTGCTTTCTCATCTGGGCTGCGCCAGAATAAGAAGAAAAGTTAATAGTATTACCGTTCTCATCATTGAAGGTAATAGAGGTTGAAAATGTTGAACCTTGGTCGACGACCAAATTAACTTTTGTTGCCATCTTATCTACTACTACTGCGGTATTTATCTTCTAGCTCAGCTTCCACTATATTAAGTCTATAGCTGAGTTCCTTAATAGCTTCAATTAGCACTGGAACAAGTTTACTATAATCTACAGCCTTATAGCCATCTTCTCTTTCTGTGACAGCCTGAGGAAATACTTTCTCAACTTCCTGGGCAATCAAACCAATATCTTTATCAGGCTTTGGGCCAATAAATGGTGAGTCGGCAATCTTATCAAGATCCCATGTAAATTCAACACCATTTAACCATCTTACTTTTTCGAGAGGATTATCAAGTCTGACTACATCCTTCTTCAATCTTTGGTCAGATGTATAAAATGCCGTAATGTCACCAGTAGCATAAACAGCACCCTGAACGTGTAATGGTGCTTGAGGACTTGTAACACCACCGACACCAATTCTAGCTACTGTATTAGAAACAAATAATGATGATGTTGTACCACCAAAGTTTGTATTGGCATTAACTCTCACCTCACCAGCTGCAGCATTAGCTGTCACCAAACCAAGTGTTAGGGCATCAATTTCTTGAGTCTGAAGATGAGTTAATCTTGTTCTTACAAACTTGCTAGCTGATGAATCATAGGCAATAACATCAAATGTTGTGTTAGTAGCTGTTGTATAAGGACCAAGATTTGATGTCAATACAAATTCATTTGGATCTAGGTCAGTGCCTTTGACATTAAGATTGGCAATTAAAACATATCCAGTTGAGTTGGCCTTCAACCAACCTGTGTTTGCTGAGTATGTTGTGGATCTATCGGCAAATCGTAACTTAGCAGTAGTATCAATAATAATATTACCTTTGACATTTAAATCACCAACAGTATATAATTTGAATGCTGACTTCAATTCAAGGTTAGCCTCAATAGCTACATTTGCACCAGTAACATTTGATGTTATAGTGTTGCCAACTAGAATCGTATTAGCTGCAAACTTGCCAAACAACTTGGCATTGAAGTTCACAGTAGAATTGCCTGTAATGCCTTCTGTGGTGTTGGCTGTAATAACAGAATTACTAATAGTTTGGGCCATCTGGTTAGTAATAGCAACCCAACTTGCAAATGTATCTGAGTTTGCATCAATTGAATTAATTGTTACTGACATTTTCTTTCCTCAAGGACTGCTTGGAGAAGGGCCTTTAGTTCCGCCACTTCACTTTGTAGATCCTGTATCTTTTTGTTCTGCTTCTTTCTAAGTTTATATTCTCTTAACTTAGCTGTATTAGTATTTAACACAGCATTTGTTTCTATGTCTCTTATGTAGTCAGGATTTTCCTGGACTCTATAAATTATATCTCTTTCCATATTATATCTGCAATGCTATGACTCTTAGATCATTTACCTTAGGATAGATATATTCCAATTCATCATCAGAAGTTAACACAAGTTTAACTGCAAACTTTTTAATGACTTTATTATAACCACTACCACCATATACTGGACCACCAGTTACTCCACCGGTTGAATTTGCACTAAGGTATGATACAGGTACTGTGTTATTTGCTTGGAATGCTGCTAATGCATTACCAGCAAGTGTTGCAGTAGATGCAAATGAGTAAACATATTCAAGATATTCATCTGGAGCATTAGTATTTCTAACAGTTGCTGGATATTCATATGTCATCTTTGACCAGACCTTACTGTCAAATGGTTCTGGATCTGTGTCATTCCACACTTTTGTATAGACGTGAATTTCAGTATTAGCTGGTTTATTGGCGGTGATAAAGATTCTCAAATCTTCTGCTTCCTGTTCATCTTCTAGAGTAATAATCTTAGAAATATATCTTGATTTAGCTCCGCCGCCATTTTTATGTTCATTTGTTGTATTAGCATTAATAACATTACGTAATAAAATAACATTATTACGAGTTAGGTCAATGGCTGGAGAAATATAATCATTATCTGAATTAATAGCAGCCTCAATAATAATAGAAGAATTAGAACATTGTAGACCTGATGGAGTAACACCTGTTGTAAATTCATTACTTGCAGATTTTTCATCTGTCTCACCTAGCCAGTATCTTGCTCTATCTCTAAACTCTAACTCAACATTATTGTCAATCAACTTAGCGTCATCTTGGACATATTTCGTACCATTATATTTGGCACCCTTATACCTAAATGTAACACCAGTAAATGGAATTTTATTTACAGCTAGCTTTGGTACAATTCCATGATATTCAAATTTGGTTAAACCATTATTAGCTGTACTATCAATTCTAGCAATACCCAACATACCAGAATTATTGGATGTTGGGTCCCCTTCTTCACCAGTTCTTATAAATGCAATGTCTGTGTTTGCTGTAAAGTTACCCGAAGAATTTTTTACATATAATAAATTATTAACCATATCAAGTTTAGTTACTATAGCATTAGCAGATGTATTAACATATGAATTGGACCAGGCATAAATGTGGTCTCCTGCTCTAATGTCAACTGTACCTGAGATATTTGATAAGTTGTAAAATGAAATAATTTCTGTATTATTATTTCTTAATGCTGCAGTACCACTACTAGCAGTAAATCTTGCTCTATAAAGATTAAACTTAATATCTTGGTTAATGAGATCAGCATATTTTTGTTTATTACCAGCAAAGTATGCAGTCTCAACTACTGGGTTTGAACCAATTGGCTTATCTGTAGCTAAGTCTCTTCTACCTAGCTCACCAACCCAAATTTCATAATCGGGTGTGTTACCAATGGCCTTAACACCAAACGCATAGGTTTCACCTGCACTTAGATATACGAGTTGTGGAAACGTAAATGTTGTTTCTGAAGAACCATCTGTTGAAACTGCTACATTTTCCGAATCAACTGATACTAAAGAATTTTGAAGAATTTTATCTGAATCTGGTAAGTTATTTGTTACCTGCATTAAAAAAGCCTGGACACCTAACGAATCAGATTTCTTTTTAAAAAATAAGCCTAGCTTTGAAACATATACTCCAGGAACTCCTGGAGGAGCTGTTACTCTAAATGTTTGCGAAAGACTTGTATATTTAATTGCATCTGTCATTGTTATTCCTCAATTATTTTGTTTTCACATACGTGCCGCCAGTACCTGGTAACCCAATACCACCCCAGTTGCCCACATTGATAGGTGGGCTCACGATTGGTGTCTCTGATGTTGTCTTCAATGTAAAGTGTTGTGACGTGTTACCAATTGAATTAGCATATCCATTTGAAAGATAAAAATCACCTTTAACAAGTACAATTGTTTCTGTATCTGGACCTGTGTTTGAGTACAATGTAATTGAGTCATTAGCAACTCTTGGTGAATCAGTTGGTGTTGAATTAAATACAACACCAGGTACTAGCGTTAATATAGCACCAGTACCACTAGATGTATTACCATTGGTGCTATTAGCAGGATTTGTTGTATTAGCAATTTGTACTCTAATTTGACTTGATGGCTTAAAGTTAGTACCTGGTGTTACTCCTGTTACATTATAAGAGACAACAACAACATCTGGACTTACGGCAAAATCAAGAGCATTTGTAAATGCTAATGTTGTTCCACCACCAGTCACAGTATAATCTGTTGTTGGTGTTTGAACCAGTCCATTAACTGTAACTAGTATACTTGCAGTTGTACTTGAAACAGACAACGTAAAGTTTTGATTGACGGTGCTATTTGCAGTAAATGTTTCTTGCGTAACTGGAGTACCATCTGTAAAGTTGCCACGTGATGCTAGCTCAACATATGAGATGCTACCAACATCGTCTGTAAAGATTGTAGCAAAAGCATCAACCTGACCATTAGAGAATCTAATTGTGTCATTGTTTGAGTAGCCGCTACCACCTGTATTAACATAAACTTGGGTTAAGTTTGCCTGGGTAAATGTTCTCAATGATGTAGCGGAAACAGGTGTTACAGTCCAGCCAATGTAGCCTTCATAATCAATTGATGGCTTAGCAATAATTTTAATAACTGTGTTTGTGCCTAATGATGTACTTGTGTTATATGTGAGACCATAGTATGGTAGATTTAAGCCTCCGATGAGGAAGCTTGGTTCAAATTCACGTATACCCCAGTGATGGTAAATGAATGGATCTGCAATTGAGTTGATTTCTGATGCTACAAATGTTAAAGCCACATTTGGTACAGTTGGTGGTGTAGCTGGTGGTTGAACAATAATAGGTGGCTTGACTAACTTAGTCAATCTGATTAACTGACTGTTACGCTTAATTTGGCTTGCTGAATCAGTAATTGATAAAGTTACTGTAACGTCCTGGATAGCCTTGTCAGTCTTAAATTTAATATCATGTGGACCCACCCCAGTTAGTGTTGTATTAGAATCTAAAATTTCAATCTCTGGAGAATTATCAGTATTGAAATTCCATTGATAAGCTGTAATTGATCCATTCTTAACAAAGCTATCATCGGTGAATACTAAGTTAAATATACCATTGGAAACATAACCATTTGCATCCTGCTGTATTGTTATATAGGTATCACCAGTATATGTGAATCTTGCAAATGCCTCAGGCAATGAAACAACAGTGTTTGTTGAATTATTGCTTGGAGGAGGTAAGTTAGTATTTGCTGGTGTATTAGCATCTGGTGGTGGTGGACGAGGTGGATCAACAACAATAGGTGGTTGTTGTAATGTAATATCGATTGTAAAATATGCATCTGCATATGATTCATCAATACCACGGTTTAATGTATTTCTATTTCTAAGTGTTAATTTGTGAGTACCTGATCTTAGAGAAAGTGATGGTACAATAAACTTACCAATAATCTCACCACGAGAATCTGACTCAATAACAGTACCCCATGGAGTAGTTCTTGTTACAAATGTTTCATCTGCTGCATTTGGTGATGCACTTATTTCACCAAGAGCAGCAAACTGTGAATTATTATTATCATTAATAAACAAATAATGAATTGTATTTGGCTTTAAACCAACAGCCTTGAAGGCATACACTCTTTCCTTTGAAAGGAATACAATGCCAGTCTGATTTTTTTCTCCACTTTGAGTTGTTACTGACTTATTTGATTCAATTGGAATTGATGTTGCATTTCTTGCATCATTAGAACTAGATTTAATATTGTAATCGTCATTATTCTGAATTCCTTCTCTCCACCAACCGTATTGCGTAATACCCGGTGTAACAGAGGCCATTGATTCATAAGATTGAGCAATTTTAGATGTACTACCAACTGAAACTGGTCTTGCTAGGAATTCAATATCATTTCTGACTGTTGGTCTTACATCAATTGTACCCCTGAAGGCAATTGGTATACCTGATACATTAATTGGGTCAGAAGCATGTGGTTGGTCAATATACACTTCATGGACATATGGAAGTGTAACCATATTACCAGTTACTTGAACATTATTAGAGGAAGCTGGATTATTATCAAACTCCATCTCAATAACCTGTGGTTCAAACAATGGTCTTAGAAGACCATTCTGTTCGTCGATAGCAATTTTATAATCTGGGTCTTCTGTTCTACCAAATGCATGGCTATTGAATGGATCAACAAAGAAACCATTCTGAAATCTTTGGTCGCCATTATTATCAGCAATTACAGTAGATAGTGCAATATTTTCCAACATATTGAGAGTAGTATAGTACTCTAGTCTTTCTATTCTTTTCTCAAGAACTGAAATGTCTCTCATGGTGAAGCGTTTATTTGTCAGAATATCAATCTGAATACTGTTATTTGGCTTATTTACAACTAATTTTTCTGTATCAGATAGAGATGGATAAGCTGGAACATTTACTTCAGCAACATTTAGAACATCTGGTAACATTGGTGAAAATCTTGGATTGATACCAGGTAGACCTTCTTCAACTTTAAATGCACCCTCTGGTGTTAGAACTAATCTATCTTTTCTACCAATATAATAAGTAAAATTTGTTACTAATGTAGAACCAGGATATGGAATGTATGATGTTGTATTAGAATTAAATGTATTTGTTGAAGGTGGATTAATTGTAGCGCTAGTAAATGAAGATGTAATGTTTGCTGTGTTAGCCTTATAAGGTCTGAAGTCAATAATATCTCTCAAGTCATATGTTACTGTTGTATTGGCAATAGTGGTTGTATAAGACGGAATCTCATACGTTCTTAAAGTCAATTCTGTATTGGCTGCAAGTGAATCATTTGCTTGATATGATTCAACGGAGAAAAATCCTTCACCAGTTGTAACATTTGCTGTAAAACAATCAAACTGGACCAGCAAGTGTGTATTTACTGAAAGTGTTAGAGCGGATGTTGGTGCAAGAAGGATTTTGGCATGGTCATAATGTGTATCTCTTTGACCATTATCAAGAATAAAATCATTCATTTTATTTGATTGTGTTACGAAGTTTGATGAATTGGAGCCAACAAATACACCAGTTAATCTTAGAACATCAGGAACACCCAGTGACCATGGACCTGTTGTATTGGCAGCATTATTTGATGTATCAATAATAACTACCGTGTTTCTTTTAACTGTTTTAATTATTGGATTGGCTTCATTATTAAAAGCTTGGAATCTAACAATAACATTTGTTGTACCAACATAGCTGTTACTAAGATTAATTGTGGCTGTTTCCGTACCTGGATTGACAACCATTGTTCTCTTTGAGCCAGCAGCTGGATTTAATGCAATAGCTGAACCTCTCAAGTGCACTCTAGTATATGTATTTGCTGCAACAGTGACAGCTGTGTTGATTGTCATTGATGTTGCATTAGTAATAGATACAATTCTATGGGTGTTAGCTGAAGGTAGACCACCAAATCTAATACATTCACCTGGAATGAAATCTTCTGTGAATAGTGTACTTGTACCTGTAATAACATTTGTGGCTGATGCTGCTACAGTGCCAACTAGAGCGCTCGCACATTGAGCATTAGCATCTGCGACAATAATATCAACTTTTAATTCATCTGTGTTGCTACCACTAGTAAACCCAAGAATGCCCTTTAGAGCACCAATACCAAATGTTAATATACCAGTTGATTGAAGTTGAGCACCTGAGGTGTTAGCAGCTGTATAAAAATAATTTGTATCAAGGACGTTATTACTATTCCTTAAATTTTTAACAGCCTTAGCATTTAGATTGAAGAATAACGGAGTTTGAGTGCTTTCTTCTAAGACAGGAAGACCGTTTGTTAACACAAGATCAGCAAACGCTTGATCATTTGTACCATCATTATAAACAACTGATCTTGCATCCTGAAATGTGAAGTTAGATTCAGCTCTATAGTTAAAAATGTATAATCTGTATTGAGCAAGGTGTGAACCTTTAGGGGCAGTACTTGAATCAATGTATCTTATTGCCCTAATATTTGCATAGCCAACAATTGTACCAGTTGCAGTATTAGCAACAGGTAATCTTTCACCTGTTACAGCATTTTGAGCAGTATTGTAGAATCTTACTTCTACTGATTGATCAACTGGGAAGTACCCTCTTAAATCATCAACAACAACATAGTTGCCATAAGCCATAGTGATTGGCTGTTCTGATTCAGATACTGTATCAACACCTTTTCTTCCTTCAATATTTTGGTTGTTTTGAAATTCAATTCTTTTACCTTTAACATACGACAAACCCTGACCAACTTCATATACAAACTTGTCTGAATCGCTACCATGTGGTTTTGTTAGAATTGTAAATGGCTTGATAACATAATGACCTGACTCTTCATATGTCCTCTTTGCTAATTCATCACCGATAATATTATATTCAGTGTTTGTCTTTTGGAAAATTGGACCGTTGTTACCAAACTCAACAATTGGGAATGCAATGTCTGTATTAGAGATAGTGTTAGCACCATTTTTATCTCTAGCAATTAATGTTGATGTTAGCTTTAATCTATGAGAACCTGGTGCATTAATGTTTGTTGTACCAGAGGCATTATCATAAAGAGAGGAATCATCTGTTTCTTTGATAACACTTTCTTCTGTCTTGAAGTATAAAATTTTACCACTTGGGTCTGGTGTGTTTTCATTTGTAATTGTTGTATGGGTATCGACTTTAACAAAGTGACCTTTATGGAAAATAATACCAGGAGATACAACGACACCATGAGCAAAGCCAAGAGAGGTGTATCCAAGTTCCGCATTATTAGAAAGTGTTGTTATTGTATCAATTAACGAATTTGCAAAACTCTCAAAATTTACACTAACAACATTTGCACTAACTGCCGTATCTGTTGAAAGCACTAGTTGATTACCAACTACAAATGTTTTTCTTACATTTCTCAATTCTATAAAGTTACCAAGTGTATTAGCATACGCATTGATAACAAAGCCACGAGCTTTGTTTACATTATTAATTAGCTTAGAGCCAACAGGGAAGTTTGTTGTATTAACAGTAACTGCTGTATTAACTTGAACAATAACTTTATCGATGTATGATTTACCAGGCTGATAAAGACTAATAGTTTCATTTTGATCAAATGTTCTCTGATCGTTAAAACCAGGCTGGGTGTATTGAATAAAGAATCTGGCTGGATTAGATGAAGCCTTGAAACCTTCTCTTGCTGAAATAATCTGGGCAACTACACCAGAATTTGCACCAACTGCAATAGCATTAACAAACTGACTATTAGTGGATGATAATGATGTATTACTATTAAATTGGTCATTAATAGAAACATAATCAATTCTATCAAGATAAGAAAGACTACAACCCTTGATAATACTACCGTCTTTGAAGATATGCTGGCCAAATCTCTCAATTTGATTTTGAAGAATGGACTGTATTTGGTTTAGTTCACGGGCTTGGACAGCAACAGATGGTCTAAAGAGAACTCTATGAAAGTTCTTACTCTCATTATAGTCATCAAAATAAGGTGATGCATTTAATACTGTGTTTGCGATATCAAGAGCCATTCTTAGAACCTCTAGAACTTAACTACTAGTCTAATTTGTTCGTTTGTTGTATTTGATCTTTGTATTGGTAATAGGTTTTGTAGATACAAAATTTCACCAGTATACAATTTCAAATCAGGAACCGTTGTAATAGCTGAATTACCAGCCGCCTTAGAGTATTTAGCTCCCGATGCAGTGATAGTTGGCGTATCAGCGCCATTTACATCGTAGCCAACCCCATCCATAACAACATCATTAACAAATGTTACAACGCTATTATTACCTTGTGCTTGAGATCTATCTAAACCAGTTAATATTACTTTAGACGTGTTAGCAAATGCAACCTTAGCTCGTATCTGAGAACCACCGCCGGCGCCATCAGATCCTAAGATGAATTCACCTGGTTCAAATACAGATGGTGTTGTATTAGAAGCTGTAACAGCTACTGTTTGATTGAAAAATGCATTGAAAAATCTTTTTCTAATATCAAATGATTCAGCTACCACTGTGTATGAAAATGGGTTTTTTATTGTCAAACTTGTGTTGTTGGCAATCGACTTAATTTCTTTTTCTTCATCAAGATATATGATATTATCACCAATGTTTAATTCAGTTGTAAACTTGGTGCCAAGTCCAACAACACTTAAACTATTAGCAACAAGATCTACAGTCCCTGTACCATCTAAAGCTGTAGAAGAAAGAGGATTTTTTAAGATACCAACTGTTCTAAATTCAACATCTGATGAAAATGAAAATGTAGCTGTATTTGAGAACTCTACACCAATACCAACAGACTCACAATACAGCTCATCTTTAACATTTGAACCGTGGCCACCAGACGGGGATATAATAGCTCTTACTTGGGCGCCACTACCAAAACCAACTGATGTTTGTACTGTAACATTTGCTTGCTTATAATTTCTGCCTGGATTAATGATATCAACCATTTCAACACTACCAGTAAAATTGGTATTTGAAATATTTTGCATTACAGCAGAGGCAACACAATTAGAACCAGTTTTAGAATCAATCTTAATAAATGGACCAATTGAATAAGGGTTATTATTTGATACTTGACCTGTAGAGAATGGTACCTTCAAAATAATAAAGTTACCTGCTGCATTACAAACATAGTCTCTAATTTCCTTAACATGAGTCAAATTTGTTGAATCATTAATAATAGTAATTGCGCAGTTAGCAAAAAAGTCATTAGATGTTGATGTTCCTGTTCTAATTTTAATAATATGATTATTACCATCTGGATCTGTTTTAATATTACCATTATCTGCTGGATATGAGGAACCATTGGCTTCTACTATAATATTAAAAATAGAACCATCAATAGCTGAACTTTTTACGTTAGCATTTTCAATAATAGGAATATAATTCTCTGTAGCATATGTTAGATAATCAATATTATCAATTGTATACAAAAACATCCATCTATAGCCATCTGACTCTACAGGCGGGAATCCCAATTGTGTGTGTGATGGTTCAACTGTTGATTTATCACCAAGGTTATTGTCAATACACTTATAAACTTTATTTTCTGATGTTATAATATAAAAAATTTTGGATGTAATCTCTTTATCTTTATCATCATAAATGGCATATATTGTATTTGCTTGCCATTCTCTTTTTGTTGCCATTGGTAATACATCATCATCTGTAATTTTCATACCAAACATTAGTTCATCTTGAACAAATATTTGAGATTCATAATCATCATCAATTGTGTTTGCTACAACACTATCATTTTCATATGGTGACTGCCTGGCAGCAAAAACATAATAACTATCATTTTCTAATCTACCTTTTTTATAGGTGTTAGCAGAAGCATTGGCTGAGTAAGCTGAACCGACAATCATTAATGTATTATTAACTATTGAAATAATCTGTCTAGATTCAGAACCAATAAACAAACGATCATCTACTGTAAAATCTACAGTAAAGTTTGTTCCTGAACCAGTTACGTTGGCAGAAGAATTGTTGACAGTTACAGTGCCGGATAGGTCTGTGCTTAGCGTATTAGCCACAGAATCTATAAAAAGGTCAACTACATTTCGCTTAAATTTGGTTAACATTACGTGTCCTAAATCCTATGCTCTAGTTATTTATAATAACAGTTTCATATGTTGTTTGAATAGCTGTATCGTAATTTGTGTCAGTAGATTTATCAGTTACTCGAGATGTTGCTTTCATTGTACCAGCTCCAGAGTCTGTTTGGTATGATGTAACAACAGAAGTAGTTCTTGTCGTATCAATTACAAGCTCTGATGTTTCAGTATTAGTTAGTATCTGAGTTGTTCTATCTGTTTGACGGTCTCCAGACTCATAAACAGTATCCGTTTCAATTGATGTTAAAGTTAGATATTCAGTATTTCTAATGCTGAAGTCAATAACCGTTTCAGTGCTAACGGATGTTTCAAATACTGTGGCGCCGCTTGCTGTTGTATACTCAGTTTCTGTACCGTATGAGGTTGTAGTTGATGTATTAACTAACGTTCCCTGATCAGTCTGTGTAGTTGTAGATTTACTTGTTAGAATATCACTGATAGTTACAGTTGTTGTATTGAATGAAGTTACTGTGCCAGTAAATGTATTTCTAGATGTGTCATAAAGTGTACCAGCCCCTGAATCTGTCTGGAATGCAGTAGACGTGCCTCTAGCTGTATCGGTATCAACTGTAGTTGTTGTAGCAAATTGAGTAATCTTACCAGAGCCAGTAATTCTGGCTGTCTCAGTAACAAACGCAGTTGATGTTGTTAAGAATGTAGCTGTTTCTCTTGTTGTAGGAATACCAGTACTATAGACAGTGTCGTAGGTTGTGGTTGTTGCCTTTTGAGTCAATGGACCTGTGGCATAGATTGTATCAAACGCTGTGGTTGTAGTTTTACCAGAAGTTGTCGTTGTGTTCTTAGAAGTTCCAAACTGAGTAAAGAGAGTTGCATAAACAGTTAGTGTGTTCTTAGATGTACCAAATGATGTTGTTACAAATGGATTTGTAGCATATGCTGTAGCAAACACGGTAGATGTTTGCTTACCACCAGCATATCTTGTATAGCTTGTTATTGTATTCTGAGATGTATCCTTTAACGTACCGCTGCCAGAGTCAGTTTGGAATGTGGTAGCTATAGAAATAACAGATTGTGTAATTAGGTAAACTGTGTCAAATGCTGTTGTTGTATTCTTAACTGTATTGAACAATGTCCCACTAGCTGCAGCTGTCTGGAATATAGTTTCTGTAGTCTTAGATGTACCAAATGTTGTTAAAGCTTGCGTCTGTCTACTTGTATCAATTACAGTTGAATAAGATGACAAGTAAGTTGTTGTTGTATTAATTGTTGACTGATAAGCAGTTAAGTAAATTGTTGTAGTGTTTTGTGATGTGCTTGTCTGTGCAATAGTTAACCCAGCAACTGTATTTCTTATTGTATCATAATTTGAAATAGTATTTTTAGATGTAACATAATAAGTGCCACTTGCTGTTAATGTATTTCTTGATGTTGCTGTTCCTTTATTTGTATTTGTTGAAATATTAGTTGATGTGGTCTTAGATGTACCAATCATTGTACCAGTACCAGAGTCAGTCTGGTATAATGTTGTTGTATTAAAGACAGAAGATGTCTGGAAAATTGTTTGTGTATTAAATGTTGTAGTTGTATCGTATGCAGAACTAATAACAGTTTCAAACACAGTAGATGTCCCAAAACTACTTGACATCAAGTATTGAGTTTCTGTACTTTTTGTTGTATCAATTGTAGTTAGCTTAGCTGTAACAGTTGATGTTAATGTGCCTGTTAATTTGGTTACTAAAGAAGAAACAGTTGTTAGTGTACCGCTACCTAAATCAGTTTGGAAAGTTGTCTGGTATGTTGTACTTGTATTATTAACAGTGCTCTTAGATGTATCATACGTTGTAGTTACAAGAGAGGATGTTGATGTAAATGTGTTTGTGTTTGTTGATGTTGTTTTTGATGTAGCAAACGTGGAATCAAACAATGTAACAAATGTTGTTGCCAACTCACTCTGGGTTGTTCTCGCTGTTTCAAATGTTGTGTTGCGGTTTGTTTGTGTGTCGAAAGCTGTTGTTGTATCGGTAGATGTAGCAATGTTTGTTACCTTAGATGTACCCACCAAAGTATTATAATGACTTAGCGTGCTCTTGCCAGTGATTGTTGTTGTAGTCTTGTTTAGCGTTGTAGCAAAGCTAGTTAAGAATGATGTTGAGCCATCAAACACAGTTGTTTGATTTGTACCTCTCTTAGTATCAAATGCCGTTGTTTCAGTTGTTGATGTGTTGAACTGAGTTGTACGAGATACAGTGGTGAAGTCACTAACATAAACGGTTTGGCGTGTTGTGCTTGTAGGCTTAAATGTGGCTTGTGATGTACCAAAGAACGTAATGATCTCTGTATCTTTTGAAAGTGCTGTATTTCTTGATGTCAGCTGGCTTGTATTAAATGTTGAAACAGTTAAGAATGCTGTAACAAATAATGATGTTGTGGTTACGTTTGTATCATAACCTGTATTGTATATTGTTGGTGTGTCAGTTTGATATAAGGAAGTTGTTGTTCTAGATGTGCCAGTAGCATATATAGTTTCTCTACTTGTATTAAATACAGTTGAAGAAGTTATTAGAGTATTGCGAGATGTTGATGATGAAACTACAGTTAGTGCGTTAAATAAAGTTGTAGTATTAAATACAGTCGATGTTGCCTTATCAAATACTGTTGAAGTATTCTTACTTGTTTCAAATGCAGTGTTGAATGTTACATAATGTGTGACCTGATTTGTATTATATGATGTTTGAAATAGTGTTGTCGTAGCAATCAAAGTTGGATTTGTTGTTTGAAATGCTGTATCTCTTAGAGTGTTTCTACTTTCAAATGCAAAAGAAGTGTCTGTTGTCTTATTGGTAATAATGTTAGTATCAATTGTTGTTAAGACACCAGCAATTGTTTCGTATGTTGTTTGGATAACAGTACTGAATAATGTCTGAGTTACAACAATTCTATATTCAGTTAAAATAGATGTATCAGTATTCTTTAATGTGGTTGATGTGGTAGCATAAACAGATTGCGTCAATGTATTTCTTGTTGTATTTGGGCTCGTGTCAAATACAGTAGTTGTGGCATATGCTGTGTTATATGTACTTGTTGTTGATCTGGATGTTTCTATTAGAGTTTCATAGCCAGTTTCAAATGTTGTTGATGTTGTTATATTAGTTAGGTTTGTTGTAAATCTGGATGTTGCCGTAGCAATGTTGGTTGCATAGGCAGTGTCAATTGTTGTATTAAATACACTTGTAGTGTTCTTTGCTGTGTTGAACACTGTATTTATTGTAGACTGAGTTAGTTTGTTAGTTTCATATGTTGTATCAATGGCAGTTTCAAATAATGTTGAAGTGCTCTTATCCGTCAAGATTACTGTGACACTGGATGTATCAGTAACTATTGTAGTATCAAATGTTGTATTTTTATTAGTTTCAAACGTAGTGTCTGTGTTGTAGGCAGTTGTCGTTTGAAACACAGTTGATGTTGATTTATCTGTTGATTTTGAAGTAGCAGTTGAAGTGTCTGTTGTTTTATTGGTTTGGAACAATGTACCAAACACTGTATCATAAGAGGTAGTTGTAGCATAGGCAGTGCCATATACTGTTGTTGTGGCAGTACTTTTTGTTGTAGCACCAACAGTGTTAAATGCAGTGTTGAATATAGTTGCTGTTAAAACACTTGTACCAAGGTTAGTTTCAAATATTGTAGTTGTAGATTTTGATGTGTCTCTAGCTGTTGCAACATTTGTATCATACGCAGTAGTTGTATCAAATACTGTTGTTGTTGATGCGCTTGTTGCAGTTACTCTATTAGTTGAAAGTGCTGTGGCTACTAACGTGTTGTATGCAGTTGATGTTAATACGCTTGTTCCGGTAGTGGCGGCAGTACTCCTTGCTGTATCAAATACTGTTGTAGTACCTTTAGACGTTGCAAATACAGTTGTTGTAGCAGATTGATAAGTTGTAGGAAATGTTGTAGATGTTATTGATGATGTTAATGTATTTCTTAAAAACACTGTTACTTTATCTGTACTTGTGTTTCTCGCCGTGTCTTTTGTTGTATCAAAGACTGTTGTTGTGCCTCTCAATGTCACAAATACAGTTGTTGTAGCAGATTGATAAGTTGTAGGAAATGTTGTAGATGTTACTGAGGATGTTGATGTATTTCTTAAAAACACTGTTACTTTATCTGTACTTGTGTTTCTGGCCGTGTTTTTTGTTGTATCAAATACAGTTGTAGTACCTCTATTAGTACCAAATACTGTTAATGTTTGAAAAGCAGTAACAAACGCTGTGGTTGTTTGGTATGTTGTACCAAATGTTGTTGTTGTATTGAAAGCTGTAGTTGTATTTTTAGATGTTGCAGTAGCTTTAGATGTTCCCGTTGCTCTGTTTGTTGAGCCAGTTGTGTCAGTGGATTTAGATGTGTCAGTGGATTTAGATGTATTGAAATAAAATGTGGTATCAAATGTAGTATCAAAACCAATATCGCTTGTTATCTTGCTTGTTAAGGTATTTCTACTTGTTGCTCGGCTTGTGAATACGCTAACTGTATAGAATTGTGGTTCTTGCCACAAGTATCCACCTAATTCTACATATACTGTACTAAATGTGGTTGTGAACGTCGTTTGTGTTTCATATGTTGTTATAAATTGAGGAATTGTTGTACGGGTAGTGACGCTCACCCTTGTTGTGATGAAGGTTGTTGTTGTTTGGAATGTTGTCGTTGTGGCAAATACGGTGCCATATACTGTTGTTGTATTAAATGATGTTGTGGTGTTAAACGTAGTTGTTGTTGATCTGGATGTTCCTGTAGCCTTGTTTGTTGAGCCAGTTGTGTCAGTAGCAATATTTGTTCCGCGGTTGGTTTCGGTTAAGAAGTTTGTTACAAACGCTGTCTCGGTACCAAAATTTGTGGCATATGTGGTATTAAATGTTGTGGATGTTGTACCACTTGTTGATGTGGCAACAGTTGTTAAGGTATTAAATATAGTTGTTGTGTTTCTTGCCGTATTTTTAGTTATAGTTGTTTGAGTACCAAAGTTTGTTATAAACGCTGTCTCGGTACCAAAATTTGTAGCATATGTGGTACCAAATGTTGTGGATGTTGTACCACTTGTTGATGTGGCAACAGTGGTTAAGGTATTAAATACCGTAGTTGTGTTTCTTGCCGTATTTTTAGTTATAGTTGTTTGAGTGCCAAAGTTTGTATCAAACGTTGACGTTGTGGCAAAGTTGGTAGCATATGCTGTATTGAATGTGGTTGTTGTATTGAATAGTGACGTTGTTTGTTTGCTAGTGTTATAACCAGTATCAAAAATTGTATCAAATACAGTTGATGTATTAAATATAGTTGTCGTTGACTTATTAGTGGCTGTTAATTTGCTAGTACCAAATACTGTATCAAACGTCGTGCCAAATACTGTTGATGTAGATTTAGATGTATTAAATACAGTTACAAATAAGGAAGTTGTATTTCTTGATGTTGAGCCAGTTGTATCAAAGATTGTAGCAAAAGCAGTTGTTGTGTTTGTTGCTTTTGAGGTATTAATAACTGTATCAGTAGATTTAGATGTTAGTATGTTTGTATCTTTGGATGTGTCAAATACTGTTGTTGTTCCATAAGAAGATGCATACAATGTGTCGTAAACAGTTGACGTTGATTTAGATGTGTCTGTGTTCTTGCTTGTTTGAGTAGCAAAATTTGTATTATAGATTGTATTTCTAGCGGTATTGTAAGCAGTCTCAGTGGCATATGTTGTGGTATAAGCAGTGCTATAGATTGTGGTTGTTGATCTGCTGTTATCGTAAATTGTTGTTTTTGTTGTATTATAGACAGTAGATGTGTCTACATTTGTTACTCCAGTTGTCTCAAATACAGTAGATGTTGTTTTTGTTGTTGCATATGTTGTGGCAATAACAGTATCAAAAGTTGATGTTGTATTAAATACAGTCTGGTAGGCTGTAACAAATTGGGATACAGTATTTCTAGATGTGGCAACAACTGTATCAAATTCTGAAATATATGCTGTTGTCGTTGATTTAGATGTGGCAACAGTTGTGTCGGTTGCCTTAGATGTTGAATATGCTGTAACAAATGTTGTGGTAGTACCTGTGCCAACATTAGTATTAAATGTTGAAGATACAATTGTTTGTGTAGCGTATGCAGTGAGTAGTTCTGTTAGTCTTATTTGTTCAATTTTAAAACTAGTCTCTAAGACACTTCTTGGTGTTTCCTTTCTAACCTCAATAGTATCACTTGCTCCTGGAGCATCGGCAAATACAATATTGTTACCGGAAATAGTATAGTCAGTACCTAGTACCTGTACTATTCCATTTACTTTAACTATTAGTGTACTCACGCCCCACCTGGGATAGCAAACGTTGTTGTTGATCCATCGCCTATATATGCTTGCTGTACAACATCAGGTGTGGCTGTTGTTACTTCACTACTTACAAGAACACGTCCAAACTTTTCAACACCAGCTGGGTGCCAAAGCTTTCTTAAAAGATCGCTATACTTGTTAAATACAATAGATGATCTTACTTCATAAGAAAAATCTTGATAATAATAGCCATCGTGAATATATTTGTCGGAGTTTAAAAATCCACGAGATGATTTAAAGTTACCCTCACCCTGCCCCTGTCTTGTTAGTAAGACAGTACCAGATGTAATCAAGTTTGTATTTGCCAAGGATACCAAAGTTGCTTCTTCTTCTTGCTCATATCCTAGACCTGAGTCAATGACCTTAACTTCACCTAGAGCATCTGAACCAAATCCACTAACACCAATTACAACTGCATTATTGCCAAGATATCCATTACCCAGCTCACCACGACCTGCTGGATGTTCTTGGTCTAACAATTCCATTAATCCTATTACAGTATCAGTTACAGTAATTTGGACGTTAGTTGTGTAATCTTGGCCTGGATTTGTTGTAAAAATCTTAGATATTGTACCAACCTCATAATTTTGAAAGCTAAGAGCATCTTTGAGGATTGTATCAAAGCCAGCCGCTACATTAGATGCTAACCCATAACCCGTACCAGTTGGGTAAGATAGTTCACCAATCAACATATTATCAACATTATTGGCAGTGCCAATATAGTTTAGTGTTTGACCAATTGTACTAATCTTTATAGCTGAAGAGAAAATGTTTTTAATATTGGATAATGCGCCAATTCTCAATCCAGCTTCATCACCACCACCAGCAATTATTGGAACTAGGTTTGCACCACTACCTGCCGAAGCTCCTCCAGTGGAGTTTGCTATTGTAACCGTAACAGTAAATACATTTGTTGTTAAAAATCCATTCCCGCCATTAACTACATTAATATTGTTAGCAAGAATTGCGCCGCCACCACCTAAAGCACTAACTAAGGTTATTGTTGCATTTGCTGTTCCATTTGAACATGTAATAACATCCGTATTACTATAACCTGAACCACCAGCCTCTACAACAAGTCCTGTGACAGGGCCTTTTATTAAGAAGACAGTATTGTTAGCTGTATAACCAGAACCACCATCTTCAAGCGTAAATGTGATTGTGCCATCGAGCTCCTTTATCTTTGTTACAACTACCCTACCACTTGATCCCCTACCTTGAACTTGTAAAATATCTCCTACTGTGTAACCAAACGGTGAGCTTCTATTTGAAACATCCACCTCCGACATAGAGCCAACAATTTTTGGAGAATTGATTGCTGATACAGCTGGTACCTCTCCATCCAATAATTTTGATTCATCAATCAAAACAACCTCATCATGTCTAAAATTACCAACAACATCTGTTAAGTAAAATATGTTTATGTTTTTATTATTAACATATTTTGTTTGAAAACTTTCTACATAAGCTCTTGCCCCAGATATACGACCAATTATAAATTCGCCAACAAATAAACTATTATATGGCTTGAAAGATACTTCTAGGTATATGTCTCTATTCCATTCTCCATCTGATAATCTTAAAACATCATCGCCTGGTCTATATACAGTTACACTATCACTAAACAATAATTGGAACAATAGTTTTAGGCCGCGCTCTGTACCCTTTGATCCATATACTTCTTTAATATGTTTTTGTAGTAAGACCTTATCACCAGCAATATCTTCTGGGATAGGAAACATATACTTCTTTTTAAAGTTATTAATAAACACATCTATTGTTTTATCAATATCTCTATACTCTAACAATCTCCTTGAATCATAGGTAACTTGGTCACTACTTTCAAGCCATTCAAAATACGCTTTAACAAAGTCAATAAATAATGGGCCTTCTTCCTTATAGATTGAAGGAAATTGACTTGCAATGAATGGCGATATAAACTTTTCTAATTCTTTCATTATGCTCTAATACCACGAGCTGTGACAACTAGGTAACTGGCCTCAATTTGAAGTACTTTATTGGCATTTGTTTCTAGGTCAAGTTTTTTTGTCTTACCATAAATTTTTAATTCATTATCTAAACCAACATCTTCAAAAATAATAGGACCAATTGATATTGTACCGTTTGTGTAATTTACAGTACCAATTCTATCTTTTAATAGTTGTACTACGCCATTAACAGTAGAAACAATCATTAAATTGCCTTGTGTGTCATCTTTAATCTTAGCAAGAAAATCAACATTATTTAAATTGAATGTAAAGAGAGAAGATTCAATTGTAGATGATGTATCCTCATAAATTTTTCTTGTTGAAGATACTTCTTGCTTCAATTCATTTTCAAAAGAAAAAGCAATTCTTGCTGGAACACCTGTATTTACTTCAACATCTTTAACAATTCTTAATTCTGTATTGTTACTAATGATAGCAGTTTCTGAATCATCAATTGCTTTAATTAATTTTGAGTATCTTAGATCAGAACCAAATTTGGCAAGATTAGTATTACCAAAATTAATAATAGTTGATTCAACAAGCGCTTCAATATCTCTCTGTGATCTTGTTGTTAAATTAATATTATAAAGAACTTCTGTTACAACTTCAGCAAAGAAATATTCCGGATCTACAATAACTGGATCGATAGAGATTGCAGATCTTTCTTTGAGGAAATTAAAAATTTGTGTTTTTAGTGGTGTAGGTAGTTTGATACCACCAATTGGTTTTGCAGCAACAATTACCTTACCATACTGCTTAGGTTCAGTCTCTTCACCACCATACGCTGTAACAATTTCTAGAGATGGGAATGCTTGCTTTGTTAATGCAATATAATCTTCTACTGTTACAGCTCTATTTTGTGTTGGGAAGAAGCGGGGTGCATTAAATTTAATTTCTTCGTCTGTTTCATGCTCGGCACCTTGAGAAGCTGGAGATACAGTTGTTAGAGCAATATTTGTATATCCTTGAATTGCATTGGGAGCTGTAAATCTTTCAACACCATTTGCATCTAAACCATTTGTTTCTCTATAATTAATTGTGACTAAATTACCATCTGTTAATGCATTACCAATATCTCCATTACCAAATACTACTTCAAACAAATGGTCTTCAGCACCTTGAATAAAATAAATATTATCAGTGTTATCTAAGCCAAATAAAAATGTTTCCTTATTAAATTTTGTTTCTATAGTTGCTGTATTTGATTCTTTCACTGTTACACTAATTGATTGAACATCAACATTAGCAGACTGTAGTAGATAGCGTGTTGAGGAGTTAGCAATAAAAATTTCTTTAACAATATTACCTTCATACACAGCAACATTGGCTGCCTTATAGACGTTATTGTTAGCTCTAATTATAATGGCCTCATCCGTGGTAAAGAAATATGTTGTATCATCTTCTGTTCTACCATTTATTTCATAATACTTTGGAATTGTAATAGAATCAGGAGTATCTGTTGGTGTGATAGTTAAGTCAATGTATGCAACCGCAGATGTTCTAGAACGAGGAGTATAGTTTAATTCCTTAGCATGAGATACAATAGATTCTCTAAGCTGGGCAGTATCCAAGAACATTTCACTACCAACAAGGTTTAGATACACACCATTCATGTAAGTATTATAAGCTAGAAGATCTAGTAACACAGCCATGTTTGATCCTTCAAAGTCATAGTCTTTGAATTGATCTTGCTGAGTTAGGAATGTCTTTAGGCTAGTTTTGTAGCTTTGTAGGTCTAGCTCTGAGGTTGTTAGGAATCCATTTGCCATATTATCTTACCCTCTCAAGAGCAACTGTTAGTGTTTGGGGTTGCTCGACTGAGTTAATTCTGAATTGTATTGTTACTTCGTACGAGTTTCTATCATAATCAGGGTCGGCAACCACCTTATCTAGGATTGCTCTCGGCTCATAATTCTTAATTGTATCGGTGATATAATCTTCTAAAACTGTAGTTGTCATTGTGGACATTGGTTCAAACAATAGTGCTCTAATGTTTCCACCAATACCAGGATCTAACAGTCTTTCATATCTATTTGTTAATATAAGACTTTTAACAGATCTTTTAACGCTATCAACTTCTGTTATCCTATTAACATCACTATTAAAAGGGTTTTTACCAAAGTTAATGCTTAGATCCGAATATCTAACATTTTTCTTGATAAAAGATGAAGTTGTTTTTGTATAGCTAGACATATGAATCCCCAGTATCAAGGTTATTTATATTAACCATTTGCAAATACATTTGGTGATCCTTCAGTGATTGTATTCTGCTCAGGGGTACCTGTGGCATAATGATCATCCTTTCTTCCTATCTCTTTACCACCAATAAAAACATTAGGCGAGTATTTGTCTAGTATAGACTCGTCAGGCTCACAGCCCTTTCTTTTATGTGGAGCTATTTTGTTTCCCTTAACAGGAATCAGTTTATTGTTGGCAAACACTGAAGCTAAATTTACTTCACCAACAGCTGTATCAACTGGGTTACCACATCGTGTACCTATACCAGTTGGTGAATAAACCTTGTCATCCTTTCTTGCTACTGCCGTCATCCTGCTCTCACCCCAGGCTTCAAGTCAATAAATTCATTGCGGGCATACACTGCATTATTTCTGAATGTAGCCATTGGCAATACATGTTTATTACCCTCTTGAAATGCAATATGAATCCAACCAGGTCCTGCAGCATACTCTAGCAGGAATTGTTTGGATATCTTACCAACAATTTGATATATTTTGTTGGCACCCTCAAACGCTGACATACCAAGAACATTAATATCAATGGCTCTACCAAAGTTATGGTCCGATGTTGCCTTACTTCCTGGTGCATCGCCTGGTCTTCTCCAGCATGATGTAATATTGAATTTAATACCAGCAGCTTTGATTGGTTCGCAAATATTCTCAGCTACCTTAACAATGTTACATAAAATATCTGCTTCTGTTGAACCCATATGAGCTTGTAATTTTCTTTTACCACCTTGCGTGAAATCTGCAAGAGTAAAGTTTTTTGATACCTTAACTTTAGAGTAATCATCAAGCAATTGAATAGCTCCACACTTAACATCTTTCTTTTCGCCACCAGCTTCTGGTCTAGCTTTATCACCTTCTGTAGCTGGTGCAGTGTTAGCAGGAGGTAATCCAGCTGCTATGAGAATTGCATTATATTCTTCAATTGTTTTTGGTTCATCATCATCTTGAGCAAGAATTTCAAATACAGTTGGACCACCAGATGACTTAGTAATTGTTTCAGGGGCATTAATAGAGCCAAGCTGTCTTGGCGATGGTTTATTGAAGTGCACCTGGCTACCTTGTAGCTCCACATTGCCACCGGAATAAATTAATGCAGTACCACCTGAGTCAATATTGGTTGATCCTGCAACAGCAACATCAAAGTTTCCACCAATATCCATTCTTAGGTTACCACCAACTCTCCATGTAGCATCGCCGCCAGTAGAGATGTTAGTGTTAGCACCAGATAAAATATTAACTGCTCCAACTACAGACATGTTCATATTACCACCAGCATATAGATTTTCATTTTCAAAAACTATATGGTAACGATCCTTTGCTCCTCTATGGACAATTGATCCATTAGGATGAAATTCAACAAATGATCCCCTCTTATGGAATATTTGGATTCTTTCTGCTCCTGGTGTATCATCTAACTCAATAACATTGCCGGCATCTGTCTCTATCACATGGTTAAATGGATATCTTGCATCAAACTCAGATAATGGTTCTGCAAACTTAGTTCCATCTGCAGAAGGAATATTTGGAGTGGCAGAGGCCCTTGAATAAGCTACAGCATTTCTATCTTCTGTTCCTACTTCACCTCTTGCATGTCTTGCGTTTGTACCTTCACCTGGAAACCTTGGATGGATTCCAGCTGGATCATAAAACCCTTGATTTGGATTTGCTTGTTCTTCTGGTTTACCAACAATTGATCCAAGAACTACCGGCTGCTGAGCTTGTTCACCATCAATAAAAAATCCAACCACCCAATCACCTTGGTTAACAAGTGGAGCAGACATTTGAGCAGTAGATGATATAAATGGTGCCCAGGGTAAATCATCTGTTGGCATTAATGTCTTATCCGCTGTGTGGTAACCAATACAGCGGACTTTTACTCTATTAATCATTTCTGGATCATTAATGTCTTCAACAACACCCATGAACCAAACCATATTTTTAAAATTAGATTGACCTGTTTCCATAATTATTGCTTAGGTTGAATTAAAATACTATTGGTGTCTTTTCTGAAGTTTGATATATCAAACTCATACCCATCCTTAAATAAATCAATAATTGTTTCATAAGTTCCAGCATCTAGCACAACATGCATAGCACTGCCAACTAAAAACTTACCATTCAAGAAAGGGTCACGTTGTTCTAGATCAGATGGATCAGATTGCGCAGCCTTGAGCTCAATTATATCGCCAGGTTTAATTTTTGGATTACCAAGAACTCTACATGATATTACAGTTTGGTTCATTAGTTCATACTGAGCTTGGGTTGGTCCCCTTTTTATACTAATAAAATCTTCTTGTTGATCATAGGATTTATTACTACATCTAGCAAAAACATTTTGTTCTTCGTCAGTTGTTCTCTGATCATCTCCAACAAGATTATCAATTTCATCTATATCAAATGCTAGATTATCACCCATTAACAAAATATCTTTATAGTTGTCTTTAAGTTTGAATGTATTTTTTTCTACCTTCCTGGATATAAAGTCAAATGTTAAAGTTTGGTTTTCTAAAGCCCCTTCTTCTACTTTTTGTCTTTGATTATTTGTTGTCTTTACTTCAAACTCAAGAATTCTAAAGTAATCTTTATCTTTTGATTCTTGACTTCTGTTCTTATCGGCTGGAATAATATAGTTAAATGTATTAGCATCCTGGACTATCTTTCTAAGTGACTTATAGATAACGCCCTCTCTTGTTTCATAAAAAAAGAAATTGTTATCGCCAGCTCTATTGGCAGTGGATATAGCTTGACTATTAACTCTCTCGATAATACTAAATGGTGGTAGGGAAGAAGCTGATATGTTCAATACACCAAACGTCTCTTCAATATTATTTGCACTAACCTTACCTGGTTCAAGGTCAAAAAACTTATCACAAATCTGTTGTATAATTTCTGATGCCTTACCAGAAAAAGATCTTTTCACTTTAGACTTCAATCCCATGAATCCAATTTTTGATACGGCTCTGAACGTAAATATCTCACCTTTACCGCTAACAAGTCTTGTGGCGCTACCAACTGATTCAATGTAAAAATCGTTTGAAATAATATCATCGAGCGAATCTTCTGGCTCTTTGAATAAGTCAATTCTAACAATGTCGCCAGCCTGGAGACCAACAGTCTTTACAAATCCAGCACCATCAAAAATCTGTCCCTCAACATACATGAACTTTGAAAACATACCTTCAAACAAAGAAAACCTTTGGAGATAAGTTGTAAAGTTGAACTGTGCTTTTGAGTTATTTGTGTTTTTAATTAATAATGCCTTGTATCCAAATTGATCAACTTGTCTATTATTAATAACAAATGGTTGGGCTACAATATTTTGTTGTGTCATACTTTATTAACCTTTTTCAACACTCTTTCTAATTCAAATGACACATCAACTGCTATCGATCTATCTAGAAGTTTAATCTTTCTTTTTTCTTCGTTTTCAAAAAGTTCATAATCATAGTTGGACACAGCTAGCCACCCAGTTCTTTCTGCAGCAGATATATTATCGTAGGTTGTCTTTGTCATATAATATGAATAATTATTATTACGATAATATGAACTTTCAGCTAGGTTTGTTGCAGCAGCCACACTACCATATTTTTTCTTAATATATTGATTAAAAATATCATCATCCATTGGAAAATCATAATATGGATCCACCATATCATTGACTAAGAAAATTAACCACACATATTCAACTGAACCATAATAATCATATGCTAAAGAAGTTGGAGTTTCACCTGCCTTAATTGTATAAGGATAATAAGAATCATACGATTGAATTAAATCTTTACCAATTTTTGCTTTAAGTATAATATTTCTAAGAGCATTTTTGTCATATTGAACAACGGGAAAATTTTTAAAGTAGTTTATTGCCATTAATTGTCTCCTGGCTTAGCCACCACCCTTATATTTTAAGGGTGGGTTGTTTGTGCCTGATCTCAATTTGTTACCAGGCTGCTCAGCACTTGGTACTGACTCTGCACCTTCTGGGGATTGTGGTCCACTCAAATCCATATTATTAAATTCAGCTTGATATGATGCCTTTGTTAGCTGTTCAATTTCACTTAACTCAATCTGCAATTCAACAGCTTGTGGAGCCCCCACTAACTTACTTTCTCCTGTATTCTTAAAGAATGCTGGAACATTTTGAGGTGCATAGTTCACCTGAATTCTTTTAATTACACATCTAGCAAAACCGTACAATGCATTGGTACCAAAGAACATCACATCTACTTCATCAGGCATAGAGAGGAAGGAGCTACTTGCAGTGCCACCAGGTAAAGCATGAAACTTTAGCTCACTAATAATCTTTGCAATCATTACTGAGTCTTCTGGCGTTTCGGGTGTTAGTCTAAATGTAAAGTTGTGTTGTCTAATTTCAACATTCTTGAAGATAGCTGTTTGGAATGGATTAGGAACATCGCCTGAAGCTAGATTCAACAATCCACCAACAGCCCCTGATACTTGAGCTAAAGATCTTAGAACAAATTCAGTTGTTCCACCAGCAGTTGTCTGGCCTGTGTCCTTACCCTCAGCTGTCTTTTCTTGACCGGCAATAAAGTTCTTTAATCCTTCAGCCGTAGTTGCTTGTTGGCCAGCTTTAAACCCTAGAGCTGCTAATCCTAAATCAGCAGTTTCGTAGTTGATACCGATACTATCAACTAAGTTTTCTGGTAATGGTAAAGCGATATGTGCTTGAGTAACATCTGTTGCAATAGTTGCCTTTTTACCTGGACCACCATAGCTAAACTTCTTAAATGCAAACAACATCCCCATCCCAAGTTTTTCCGGGGCAGCTGGAAAATGCAAGAGAGCTTCTGAAGCTCTACCGCGTGAACCTGAGCCTCTACCTGCTCTATCAGCTCCTAAAACAACGTTAGGGTTGTTGGATCTTGCAACAGTTGTACCAGCCATATAAATACCTATATGAGTTATAAGGGGCGTTATAAAGTCAAAAATCCACAAAAATACAAAGGTGACCCCACCAATGTTATTTATCGTTCATCTTTAGAGCTTAAATTGATGAACTATCTTGACATCCATCCTGACATAATAGAGTGGTCGAGTGAGGAGTTTTTTGTACCTTATCTGTCGCCAATTGATGGTAGATACCATAGATACTTTCCTGATTTTAGTATAAGGAGACGAGATAAGAATGGTAATGTTGATAGGATTGTAATAGAAATTAAACCATCTTCTCAGACCAAGGCTCCGGAAAGGAAAAGTAGAGCAACACCAAGATATATTAACGATGTTAAGAACTGGGGCATTAATAACGCCAAATGGAAAGCATGTAAAGAGTTCTGTGATGAAAGGAAGTGGAAGTTCCAAATCTTAACAGAACGAGAGATCAATGGATACAACTACTAATGTTCGTGGATTTCAAAAGCTCCTAATAGAAGCAGAGAGGGATGGCATTGTATTAGATAATTCAGCTGAATCTCTATCGTGGCTAAGGCAAAACTATGCTACACTCTCCCCAAGGGATGTCATGCCTAGAGAGTTTATTAAAGATACTAATAGGTATAGAAAAACACCATTAATTGGTAGACTATACATGTTTCTATATAAGGCTAAATATAAGAATGAGTTACCATATTATGATAGATTTCCACTAGTGTTTCCAATAAGAAGAGTTGGTGGTGGATTTTATGGGTTAAATATCCATTATCTTGCTCCAAGATTTAGAGCACTTTTAATGGATTCACTATATAGTACAATCAGCAATACAAAGTTTGATGAGACGACAAGATTGAGGATCAACTATGATATTCTTAATTCAGCATCTAAATATAGATGGTTTAGACCTTGTGTAAAACATTATTTGACACCATATTTGTCATCGCAATTACTTTATATTGACCCTAAAGAATGGAACCTAGCTTTATTTGTTCCATCAGAACAGTTTAGAGGTGCAAACAAGAACAAGGTCTGGACAGATTCAAGAGAGATGTTTTAATGGCATTCAACATAGAAAAATTTAAATCAGCAACAAGCGGCGGCTTCATTAGGCCGTCAAATTTTTTGGTTTATATTCTGCCTCCAACATGGGCTTTAAATACTGAATATGATTATGACTTAGCCTATCTGACTTCAGCGGCATCGCTTCCTGGAATGCAAATTCTTACTCAAGAAGCAAGAATATATGGTGCTGGTCCAATTGTTAAGATGCCATACGATATTGCAACAACAGATATCTCAATGACATTTTATGTTGATGCTGATGGTATTTCAATCAACTATTTCTATGAATGGTTAAGAAATGTTGTTAATCTAAGTCACGACCAACTAGAAGTAAGGTCAGGGGCATTTAGCAACCAAATTGCATATAGAAGCTGGTACTCCACAAAGATAGACATCATGTTATTCAATGATAAACCAGGTGGTAATCTTGAATCTCCTCAGGATGCAGCTCTAGCAATCTACACTCTATTTGATGTCTACCCAATTGGTATATCTGAACCAGCTCTAAGCTGGCAGACAGGCAATGAAATACTACAATTCAATGTCACATTCTCATATAGATCATTTGAAAGAACAGTAGTCAATGTACCGGCAAAAAGAACTATTAGTATTCCTGGTGTGCCTATTCCTCCAAATGTTCCGCAGGCTCCATCAAGACCAATTCCAGTGCCACCTACTCTTTCGCATGAGCCTCCTCAGTCCTCTTCAAGACAATCAGGCAAGGCATCAAACAACACTAGACTTCAGGCTGTCAATGACTTTGCTAGAAGTTTGAGAGATGGTGCAATGAAGGTACGTACAGAATCAGTTTCTAAGGTTAATGATATTAGACAAGCAACAATGGGCAATGAATTTGTTCAGACTGGTGTTAATATCCTTAACACTGCTAATGAAATAAAGAGTACATTGGGTACTCTAAAACAACTAAACACTTCGCTAAAGAAGAATCTAATTCAAGATCTAAAAGGTGCAGTGAAGGGAAAGATTCCAGGTTTATAATTTAACAATTGAGGTGCATTATGCCATTACCAAAGATTAGTCAGCCAATTTTTCAGCTTACATTACCATCAACAGGTAAAGTGGTTCACTATAGACCATTCACCGTCAGAGAAGAAAAGCTTCTCCTTATGGCTCAGGAGTCAAATGAGAAGAAAGATATTATTAATGTATATAAGCAGCTCATCAACAACTGTGCAATTGATCCAGTTGATGTGGATAATCTTGCTGCAATTGATTTGGAATACTTTTTTGTTTGTCTAAGAGCTAAGTCTGTTTCCAACATCTCTAAGATTATGGTTACAGATAAAGACGATAACGAGACATATGAAGTGGAAATCAATCTTGATAAGATTGAAATTCAAAGAAAAGAAAACGTGTCAAGTAACGTGAAGCTAACAGACACAATTGGTGTAATCTTAAAGTATCCTACTTTCAATACGCTTACAAAAATTGATGAATCTTCTCAAGTGGATTCAACATTAGCAATTCTTAGGGGATGCATTGACCAGATTTATGAAGGCGAGGAAGTGTTTGACACGGCCAACTACTCAAAGCAAGAATTAGATGACTTTATTTTATCTTTGAATAAAAACCAGATTGAAGAGATTCAAAAGTTTTTTGAAGCAATGCCAAAGTTAATCTATAATGCTAAGTATATGACTAAGGAAAAGGTTGTTAAGGACCTCAAGATAGAGGGCCTCGAGAATTTTTTCTAGTATTGGCTGGGTATAACAACCTAGCCAATTACTATCAGACTATATTTGCATTATGCCAACACCATAAATATTCTATTAGTGATGTTGAAAATCTTTTGCCATTTGAACGTGACATTTATATTGCTATGCTAATTGATTATCTTGAAAAAGAGAAAGAACGATTACGTAAACAAGGATATAAAGACGTATAATGGCTTTACCAAAATTAGACAATACAGACATAGAGAAGAACCAAAAGATCATTATCCAAAAGATGGATGGTCTTAGTGCTGTATTAACAGAAAAATTAGTTCCTACTATTCAAAAATTGTCGACAGAGTCCACTGTTGATAAAATGTTTCCTTTTGTTGTTCAGATTGCTGATAACATCTACAACATTGCTGACAAACTAGAGGCCCAAGTTACTTCACTAAAAGAAGTCAAAGATGCTATAGAATTGTCAAAGCCTAAGGCTCCGGATGAAGGAGCTAGCATTGAGGCTGAGAGAGAAAAGCAGAAAGAAAAGAAAGAGCCTGAAAGGAAAGAAAAGAAACAAAAATCCTTTTTAGAAAGGTTGGGTGAGATATTTGAGAAGGTACTAATACCGCTTATTTTTGGATTTGTTATTGGACTATCTAAAGCGCTTGGTGGATTTGAATCTACGGTTGGTAGGATAATTACTATATTTGCTGCTCTCTATCTTGCATTATCGGGATTCAGAAAGAAAGTTAATGAACTAGTAGTTTCTGGATTTAAGAAACTATTTGGTGGTGGCAAACCACCTGTACCAGCTGGAGGTGCGCCAGCCGCAGTACCTGGAGTTCCAGGTAAGGCACCAACCCCAGGAGCTCCTCCAGGCGCGCCTGGCGCACCTGGCGCACCTGATCTGAAGGGAGGCAAGCCAGGACCATCAGGACTAGATAAGTTTCTAGAAGGTGCCAAGAAAGTCGGCAAATCCATTAAAGATTTATTTGTTGGTATTGCTGATACTATCAAGCAAGTATTAGGCAAGTTGTCAGAAGGCATTAAGCAATTCATCACCAAAGTATCAGAAGGCATCAAAGCCCTATTACAAAATATAGCTAAAGGTATCGAAAGCTTTGGTAAGACATCTGTCCTCAAAGGCGCCGCCGCCTTATTGGTTGTATCAGGTGCGCTGTTTGTAGCAGCCAAAGCATTCAAACAATTTGCTGATGTAACCTGGGATGGTGTAGCTAAAGGTGTCGTAGCTATTACAGCACTCGTTGGTGTTACTAAACTATTAGAAAAGTCATCAATGAGTATGATTAAGGGTGCGTTTGCTCTTGGTGTCCTTGGTGGCGCATTGTTTGTAGCGGCTAAAGGCTTTGAAGTATTTACTAAGATAAGTTGGGAAGATTTAGCAAAAGCTGGTGTTGCCATTGTTGGATTAACAGCAGCTGTTATCGGGTTAGGTTTGGCAGCTCCTCTCGTTACGGCTGGTACTGTTGCGCTTGGTATCATGTCTGTTGGTTTAGTTGCATTTGCTGGAGCTGTAGCATTACTTGGAGCTGGGTTATCAACATTAACAACTTTCTTCCAACAAGTGGCGGCCCTTGATGGTGGTCAGTTGGCAGCAGCCGCAGCTGGCATTACAGCAATTGGTATATCTCTAGCTGCTCTTGGCGCAGGACAGGTCATTGGTGCTCTTGGCAACTTTGCATCCTCGATTCTAAGCTTTGGTAAGGACGATATATTTACTAAGCTAACAAAGCTAGGTGAAGTGGCTGGTGATTTAAATCAACTACCAGGTACAATTGAAGCTTTAGGCAAACTATCAAACTTCAAAGTCTCAAATGACTTTATGAAGAATGTCGATATGCTATCAGCTGGTCTGAAGAAGATTGCTGAGTCAGCAAAAGGATTTGAAAAGACAGGTGATTCATTAACTGCTCTAGCTAAGATTGCTGAGGTAATGAATAAGCCAGCTGCTGGTGGCACACCAGGAGGTGCTCAGCCAGGAGCAGCACCAGGTAAGCCTGCTGCAGGTCAGCCTCAAGCAGCCCCTGGTAGACAAGTAAATCCTGAAGTAGAGAAGGATGCTCGCGCTCTAGAAGAACGTGCAGCCAAGCAAGAACAACTAGCGGCTAATATGCGTAAGTCTGGTAACGAATCATCCGCAAAAATTATAGAAAACAAAGCGGCAGGTGATCGCCGCTTAGCAGCTCAGCTGCGAAATCCTGTGGATTCAAAGGGTCGCCCATTAACGGAAGAACAGCAACGAGCAATTATTGAAGGTAGACCAGCTAAGGTAGGCGAACAACTAACAACAGACTCACAAAAGGTAGAAGCTGCTAAGGGTGGTGCTGGTGGTGGTTCAACTAATGTTGTCAATGCACCACAGCAATCTGTTGTTAATGCTCCACAGAGCCAGACAGTTAATACACCACTAAGTGCCTTTGGCACATTTGGTGGTAGAGTAAGTAGAGCTGTTTCAGCTCTGTTCTAAAAAGAATGGGGGCCAGGAAACTGGCCCCCAAAACATCACCATGAACGCACTCCGTGCTTATTAGCGACGTTTATTCTTCAGCTAACTTCTTAAAGAAGTTTGGAAGATCGTCTTCCGAGTCAGAAGGCGTGAATGCCTCATCATCAGAATTCCAACTCTCCTTTTGTGCTTTGGCAGGAGCAGCCTTAGGACGGTATGCGGCAACCTCTTCCACATCCTCCTCTTCCATTTCAACAGCTCGGCCGGCTGGAGCACTTTGTCCAAGAGCCTTAGCCAAACGAGCACTCAAGTCGTTATAGTTCTTGAATTCCTTCTTGTCAGTGAATTGAGCAAGAGAGTGTTCTGATTGCCAGAGTTTCTCTAACTTACTATCATCGTCAAGTAAAGGAGCAGCTGAATCAAACTCCGACTTATCGTAGTTACGATAGCCTTCAACCTTACGAATCTTTAACTTGAAGTCAGCACCTTCCCACATATCAAATGGGTTGACAGACTTCTCATCTTCGAACTCTGGGTACATGGCGTTGTTGATCTTATCATAAATCTTCTTGCCATACTTAAACAAGAATACCTTACCTTCATTAGTAGGGTTAGCTGGATCACGAACAACATATATGTTTGAGATAAAATTAAGCTTACGCTTACGAGCAGAAACAATCTTCTTGTTTGCTTCTATACCACTGTTCCAGAGCTTAGTGTTTTCCTCACAGGCAGGACACTTCTCGTTAAGTGTAGTTGGGCAGTTCTCAATGAACCAGCCACCAGGACCCTGGAAGCCATGAGAGAACACGCGGACGAAAGGATTGTCTTCACCAGCAGGAGCAGGAAGGAATCGAATGACGGCAAAGCCGTTACCTGCTTGGTCAACACCAGGCTGCCAGAAACGATTGTCTTCGTTACCACCACCCTGCTTGTCGTTTAGCTTCTTTACCGTATCAGCCAACTTGTCGAAGTCGGTCTTACGGGAGCGCTTTAATTGATCGAATGAACTTGCCATATAATTGTATCTCCGTATTGAATGTATAGTGTATTAGTTTGTTCACAAATAAACATAATATACACTATTTATAATAACTCTAAATGCCAAAATAGTCAACAGTTATTTTCTTTATCTTTTGTTTGTCGTATTTAACAAACGGTTTGTACTTCAGAAGTTTGTTATGCTCGGTTGGCCAGATAGCCGGATCTATGATCTCCTCTTCCCAATAAGGAAAGAAGTTCAATTGGGAATTTAGCAAGATTACGGTTTCTGGATAAATAGTAGTCCCAATAAGAAGTTTTAGTAGCCTTGGATGCTGGCCATTGACTACCCTTAACGATTCATCTATATCGTTAGATAACTTCTTCACATCTTCATGGTAGGTGTATGTGATAGAGTCTTGTCTCTTCTTCCAACGAAGATAGACATCCTCACTCATCTCGGCATTAACAATGTCACCAATCCAAGCGTTAGGATCGTCGACAAAATTAGATACAAGAAGACCAATAGGATCACTATGTTTCTGAAGCTTCGAAAAGAAATACTTGTCCTTGCGAACTTCAAAAGCAGTGAACTGAACTTTGACTTTGCCATTGTATTTAAAAAAGTCGTAACTAGTATGAAAGTGATTCTTGATCGCTACGTAAAGTTGATACGCTTCGTACGCGCTTTGTAGTTGCATCTGTATACCACTTAGGAGGGGTTGTGAATCGCCAGCGAGCAAACTTAGACTTGCTGCCGATATAAAAATTTCTATAAGCTTTTACTGGGTCTGCGTCTTTATATTGATCAGGCATTGCCTGGACAAATGAATGGTTACCAAATAATCTTTTACCGATTGTATGGTTGGGAATGTTCTTAGGAGCACCAACACCAATCAAATATTCAAGTATACTATGGCAGGCATGAGTCTTTTTATACCGCTTTGTATACTCGTGATTGAGAACAAGAGTATGGGTCATTAACCACTCATAGTGAATGAGGTCTTCTCTAATCCAAATGTTACACGGATGCTTAAAGTGGACAGCATGGTAGAGAACTCCATCACGATCATCATCCAAACGGTAACGAGGAACATTCCTCTTACCAGATACAGAAGGAGCAATCTCCATCTTGCCATCTAACACTCTATGGCAAGTAGATAGCATCTGAGCGCTTTCGGTGACCATCTTAACAACATGCTGGTCACATAGCATTTCAGCCGCTATGGTTGGATTACGGTCAACTATGAAAATGTTCATATCATAAATCCAAACTGGTACACAACTCTATTCTCAGGGCCTTTGATAATGGCAGTTTTGTGTTCAAGTTTTGTAGCATTGAATACCCAACCATCACATTTACCAACTTCATATACTTTACCATCTATAATAGGATTATAACTGATATCGTCGCCCCTGTCAACCATTATATTGAATCTTAGGTTATGGTTATTTTTGTGTTCAGTCTTTGGGTAAAGGTCTCTATGTAGATGAATAAATCCGCCAGGCTTTATTACGCTAACTATCTGACCAAGCATTGGGTCAATGACAGGAACTTCAATTCCAATGGTGTTAGCTATTCTATTAAATAATTGGTTGACTAAGTCATTTGCAAGAGGTGAACCGTCAATCCTTCTATAGTTGCGAGTACCGTATGGTGCCTTAATGTGGTTAATAAAAAGTTCCATGTCGGTAGCGTGATGTAAAAGGCTTAGCCGCTCATCCTCAGTTATAAATTTTTTATATATCCTGGGGTCTAGTCCCATACAAATTACTCATCCTGAGGATTTGTAGTAAGCAGTTTATCTCTTTCATAATGAACGTCAAACGTACGGTCCTTCTCTTCCCAATACTCTTCAATTGCCTTCTTGGCATACTCTTGCTCAATGTACTGACCAACAATCAATTCATCTGTTGCATTGATAGGAATCTTTGCACCCCAGACAATTGTATAGGCAAGGTTATACACTTGACCAATTATTCTACCATCATGGGTCTGAAAGTAGTAATGGTTGTTCTTATCGACACACCGCCATTGGCGTCTCATATTAATCCCACAATCCGTTATAGTACTTACCAAATAGCAAGAAGCCATTCTTCATACGGGCATCGTGAGCCTTGAAACCTTCCATATCCATCTTGAATGTGTGGTTTGGGCCAGGAATCAGCTGACTATACTTGAAGCCCTTTGGACCCTTGTCAGGCCACTTATAGGGTTCACCAATCTTTTGGTCGTTGTCATCGTAGGCCTGATGTAGGTAATCAGCCTTACCAGAGTGGTACTGATCTTCCCAGTCAGTAATCTTCTGACCAAATGCCCAAATCATTTCGTCGAGAACATAGTTCCAACGATCGAAATGGAATGCATCAACATCCCAGTCATTCTCTTTTGGTGGAGCACTAGTTGATTTAAGGTTATCAGGAACATCGCTATCATCAACATGAGGGGCCCCATGCGTTGATTGCTTTAGCTGAATAAGCATAGGAAGGATAATATGCGCTAGCGTATCGTCCATATTCCACGTGTCCCACTTATCAATCTGGACACGAATCTTTCTGTCGCTTCCGTTCTTGGGATAACGGCCCATGTAAATTTTCATGTGAATATTACTTTTAGTATTCCACCAAACAAAACAACGCCAATGACACCATTGAGAATCATTAGCGCTCTATCATTCCATTTGAATCCAACAAAGAACCAGCCGCAAGCACCAATCCAGCTACAGACAAGATCAATCCATTGGAATTGAATAAGACCACTAGCCCTTACTGTAATACCAACTAAGGTAATTAGGCTGGCGATCCACTTCACATACCAAGTAATATCATACTTGGGTGTAACTGAATTTACTTTTGTCACTGCTTCTTACGGCGAGCCTTACGCTTCTTAGAACCTAGCTTAGCACGGCCCTTACCGTAACCTTTGATACCTGTTTTAGCTGGCATATTAATAATCCTCTGGCTTATAATTTAAATCTGGAATAGAGCTGAAGTGTTGCTCTTTACCATTTGCATCATACTCTACCCATTCGTTTGGAACAGGAGTTTCGAATCCAAAGGCCTGCTGATAAGCCTTGGCCTCAGCCTCTTCATCACTCGTGTTGTTGGGATATTCAATATCTGGAGTCTTGAAATCGTTCGCAACATCAAAGTAGTCATCGATGTCAAAGCAATAGCCAGTAGCTCTCAAGAAGTTCATAAACTCCTCAAGCACTTCTGGCACCCTCGGATCTTGCTTATTGAAGTTTAAAGTAACTTCTTTACCATCAGACATGAAGTTGAAGGTAAAGTAAGACTTCGTATCCTTATCTTCCATCATAATTCTTTCTCCCGCCTCAATTGTTCTTTCTCAACAGCAGCCATCATTCTGTTTTCATCAAACTTTAGCTGCTCTGTACCTTCTTTGATTGCGTTTAGTAGACATGCTACCTGCAATTCAACCTTGGCATCTGCCTTTGTCTTATGGATAGCCATTAGTGCTTCAGCGCAAACCTTAGATAGTTCACTTGCCTCTAGCATTAAGTATTGTAATGTTTGTTGTCTTGAATCCATAATATTAAATTGGTGGGCCCACTAGGATTTGAACCTAGAGTCAAAGGATTATGAGTCCTCTGCATTAACCGTTATGCTATAGGCCCTTTTGTTTAGGACCTTGAAAATATTCGAGCAAACCAACCCTTCTTAGGGGGCTCAGCTTGCTCGCTTGTCGTGTATTGAGTGAAGGAATCAGCAACAGGGTCTTCAACAACATCCGTATTGACATCCATCTCTAGCACAACATCCTGGAGCGAAAAGAAACCACCTTGCGCCTTTAGAGTATCTGCCTTTTGTTTAGCATCAACAAAGTCACGATACTGTCCTTCTACGTTCCAGAAATTGAAGAACCACTTCTTGGCACGGTACTCCACATTCCACTTTCCGTCTTGGAAGCGAACGCGGACCTTATTGATAGGCCTTAGTACTAACTCTTTGCCGAAGTAGTCGATTGTGTTCATTCAGAACTTTCTTCCATTGAGATGTTCTGGCCAACAGCCATTGCACCACGCTTATTGTAATAATCACGATGGTGGGCGTGAGCCTTCAACCAGATACGTTTAAGCTCACCACGTTCGTTCTTATCTTTAACCCAGCCAAGAGCCTCCTCCATAGCAAGCATACGCTTAAGCTGGCGAGGAAAGTCAGATTGGAAGTCACTTCTATTTGCCATTCTGGACCTCTTCAGAGGGTTGGGCTTGAAGCTGCTGCTGAGCCTGGGCAGTAACCTTACTAATTAAGTTCATAGAAACTTTAGCTGGAAGTTCTGCTAAGGCAGATAGAACTAAGTTTAGTTCATCTACAGTCAGGGCAAGGTTTAACATCTTTTCGTTAGACACTTCAATACCTCAAATAGAAATATTTATCACTATACTATATGTATACAAGAAACACAACAGTTATTTAATACTCTTCGAATGATCAGCCTTGTCCTTATCGTTTCTTACTTCGATGAAGACTGGGAGGAACAAACTGCTAACACCAGATCTAGTATCTACAATACGACCATTATACTTGATAGCAATGACCTTACCAATAACTTTGTTACTGATACGGTCTCTATCGTGGTCAGTAAATCCAGTGCCGACGTTTACCTTAATCGCACCGTCGGAAGACTCAAGAACCAGGGCACCTAAGCGACCGGCATTCTTACCAGTGCCCTCGACCCAGTCGACGCAAACCAAGTCGCACTCGAGTTCACCTTTGAACTTGATCTGATGTTTAGCCCGCTTGTCCTCCCATTGAGCGACCAGGTCTTTTAAAATAATACCTTCTTGTCCTTGTGTTAGCATTTCTTCAAATACCTCTTGAGCCTGTTGAATGTTATTAACATTTTTATTCCAAACCTTATGAACCTTGCCAACCTTAAATTGATCCTTCTCGAAGTTAGCGTTATCCATAGAAGCGAACAATGAGTTCAGACGCATGCGGTATGGCATAGTACAAGTGCCAGTTAAGAAGTTAGCATATGGAATCCAATCCCAAACAGTAGCATGGATCAGAGTAGCATCGCCAAGTGTCAATGTGCCCTTCTGTGCCTTTGATAGAATGCCGTTGCCAATCTGCCTTGCCATGAACTGCATTGTGTCGTTATCCATGACATTCAGCTCACCATCGAAGACAACTTCGTCGTTGCCAGCAATAGCCAAGAACTCTTGCTCAAGCTGACCAAGAAGGTTCAACAACTTACCATTCCGGGAACGAAATTCAACAGTCCCCCTCTTAACGATAGCATTGAACCTCATACCATCCAACTTCAGCTGGACGTTAGCTGGCCAATTGATCTTGCTGACAAGTTTATCATCATAGCCAGAAGCCAACATACAAGGATATGTCGGAACAAGGTCAGGCCAAATCTTATTGACCGTAGCCTCAGATACTCCACAGCGAAGATCCTTTTCGATTACTCGCTCGACAACCTTTGCATCTTCTGGCTCAAGTTCTTCTAACACCTTTGTTAAGAATTCGATTGCAGCATTGCCAGTTACCTGTCTCATCGAGAGAGCAAGCAACCTATCAAGAGCATGCTGCAAAGTTGTATAGGGACCAATTCCTGTCTTATACTTCGGAATCTTCCTAATGTAAAAGTTAGTGAATGGGTCAAGTGCTAAGAAACATGCCTGCTTCAGCACTCGGTTGTTCTTGTTGGCAGTTAGAATAGCCTCTTTCTCAAGACGAGAAGATGTTGCAGCCAACTCATTAAATATACTGTTAACCATTACCAAATGTCCGCATCAGGTTCTTCTAGTAGACCATACGTTACACCAATCTCACGGAGATCACGCTTGCTACTTACCTTATAATAATCCAACAATTCGAAGTATTTGTCAACAAATTCTTCATCATGGTCATCATAACCAAGGGCATGAACCATCTCATGGATCAAGACATACTTCTTACGCTCACCGCGAGCAAGTTCTATACGTTCGCCATCGCAATAAGAATAATACCTGCCATTATACCTAATTCCTTTACCGGCCACAACAGCAGGCATTGGCTTAACTTTGTCACCATAGTAGTGACCAGTATGTCCAGCTTCTTTCCAAATATCATATGCAAGATCCTGTAGTACCTTCATCGGAAGGTTTGGCTCACCACGGAACCATTCCTTCTCAAACTTGTACAGACGACGAGTGTCGAGTGTACGCTTACGTTGGCTCTTAGTAATGTTCATCTCCTAACCACTCCGGTTCGTTTACGAGGTCATCGTAACTAACCACATCCCCATCGAGAATGCTGTGGTCAAACTCTTGACCAAAGTACATATCGAGTTCTCGTTCAGATAAGAACGGATACTTTGCCAGCACCTCATCTCGAGTTGCGCCAGATGAAACCATATCATTGATTTCAATATCAAGTTCGCTAAAAAAGCCCATTATTCGTACTCCTTAAAATTGCCAGCAGCTTGATTGTCCCGCCAACCGCAAATATATTGTTTGCACTCTTCGAGTGTCATACGGTCTTGACCGATCTCTTCACTCATGTGAGTGTTACCAACAAAGTAGTGGGGACGGAATGGTCGCTGATAGTAGCTATCGGCGCGTCCACGATCATAAGGACCACCATGACGGTAAAAATTAATGGCCTCGACCATAACCTCAGTTGGTGTGGTGTTACTCATTGTGCATTTCCTCATAAAGAACAAACGAAACCTCTTCGCGTACCGCAGTGTCGACAGCTTCCTCGAAGCCTTTGACCTTGCTGAGTTTCTCCAGCATCTGCAACACCACTATCCAAGAGATATCAAGGAGATGTGCTGTAGTGACAATATCGTGGACTGCAGCATTGCCTTCGTCCGTAAACATTCCGTAGTAAGGAGTTTTCATATTACTTCCACGAAGTAGGATCGTTGGTGAGAGCGTTATAGCAGGCTTGGGAACCATCACAAGAATCATCCCAACCACCGAGGCGACTCTCGGCATAGGCAAGCATCTCTTGCTCCTCTTGCTCGGCGTCCAAAACACCCTGGACGAGTTCGTACTCGAACCAGGCCTCTTGTTCAATTGCATTCATATCTAACATGCCGCCCACTATACGCGAATGGTCAACTAAGGCAACACGTAAAATCAAGGAGTTAGTAACTGCTTGATTCTAAAGGGATTGTAACTTATTGATTTTAAAGGACTTTTAGGAATCGCGTGGTTTTGCGAGCAAACATTGAGTGGCTTGCGATTGGTTTGATATGAAATGGTCAAGAACTTGGAACCTAGAATCGATATACCGTCCAAACTCTTCTAACGTCCATTCTCTTACATGGCAGATGTTATCAGGAGGACCATCATGGCCTTTTTGGAATAACATTCGCTCAGGAGTAGAGAAGACGATCAACTTTGGCTTGGCTTGTTCGATAGTATCTAAGATGCAATCAGGATCAACAATGTGTTCGATAACATCAGAGCAGATGATCATATCATAACCATGGAAGACTTCAAAACTATCAGACCAGTCTCTATTTGGATAGGTCTTCTTTAACCAATTGACAGTTGGTGTAAGATCAGTACCAAGAGTTCTCACATCACCAAAGTTTTGTAAGAGCTTATACCCTGAGCCCGTTCCAATATCCCAAACGCTTTGAAGGTTGTGAAGCTCAAATTGAAGACGAGCATAGACATAGACTTCCTTCTGCCATTCGTCCTTCATGTTCGTATCATTGTAGAACATATTCTCTAGACGAACCTTATAGCTATCTTTTATAAAATAGTTTTTCATCGTTTATGTATTACCAATGAACCATCTTCAACAGATAGGTTGTAATCATCATCAATGCTAGCTAGGTACTCATCCACAGCTCGCTTACAGCCAGGCCAGTCTGAGTAGTCATCAACAATAATATAGCCACCCCTAACTACTCTTGGATAAAGAACTTCCATTTCAATCTTTGTAGATGAATACCAATCAGTGTCTAATCTACAAAGCGCAACTTTGGTTGGTCCAAATGCCTTTAGTGTATCTTCTACCTTTCCAGAAATTAAAAAGCAGTGGTCACCGTAATTAGCTGTTACTTGGGAAAGAGTGTGTTCTACGATATCAATACCAGCCCTACACCAGTCTGAATATTCGCCATCTTTTTTCTCATGGAACATTCTAACTGCTTCTGGGTGGTCTTTATCGCCAGGCTCTGGCATCCCTTCAAATGTATCGTAAATGAAGATTGTTTTGTTTAGATCATGGTCAATAACATGCTGGAGCATCATGGCAGCTAACCCACCACGCCAAGTTCCGCATTCAACAATGCAACCAGGAATGTTTGATATCTTTTGTAGTATAGAGTAGAGGGATTGGATTCTCTTCTCACTACACATTGTATTTTTGGTTACTACTTCAGGAAGCATGAACATCCAGTTTTTTGTTTAATAAATATTGTTAATTATACCAATTCTTGGCCTAACTATCAACAGGTAAGACACATGGCAGCAGATAATACAGTTAACCTAATAATCAATCAAAAAGCCAACTTCCAAGTTAGTTTTACGATTACAGAAAGCGGTTCTGTTAAGAACCTAGCTAACCACAGTGTTATTGCTGAATACAAAATTGATTTCTCAGCTCCTGATACCAGTGCTCTATCATTCACCTGTAACACGCAAGCATCTAACGGTATAGTAACAATCTCGCTAGACCATACACAAACGGCCAATCTTATTTATGGCCAAAAGTACTACTATGATCTTGTACTAATAAACGATTCAACAAGCTTCAGAACTCGTGTTGTTGAAGGCTCTATTAAGGTCAGCCCTGGAGTTGCAATCTAATGGCTACAGTAGTTACAGTAGAATCAGGTAACGTAGTTTCTGTCGGTGTTGTCACTAGTCCAACAGTTTTTGCTGTAAATGTTGGTAGTGGTGTTCAAGGCCCTGCTGGTGCAACTGGCGCCACCGGTGCCCAAGGTCCAACTGGAGCAACTGGTGCAACTGGACCAGCTGGTGCAAATGGTGTGAGTATCACAGCTGCTAATATTGTTAGCGGTAATCTTGTTTTAACATTCTCAAATACAGCAACACTAGATGTAGGCAATGTTGTTGGTCCAACAGGTGCCACTGGCGCCACTGGTGATACGGGTGCTACCGGTGCGCAAGGCGACCCTGGTGTAAGTATCACAGCAGCAAGTGTTGTTAGTGGCAACCTAGTCATAACTTTCTCTAACACTACAACCACAGACGCTGGTAATGTAGTTGGCCCAACTGGAGCAACTGGAGCAACTGGCGATACAGGTGCTACTGGACCAGCTGGCGTAAGTATTACACAGGCAAATGTCGCTAGTGGTAACTTAATTATCACATTCTCTAATACAGCAACAGCAGATGCTGGAAATGTTGCTGTATTGGCTTCTAATGCAACAAATTTAACTACTGGCACATTAGACGCAGCTAGATTGCCAGCTACTGTCAATGTTGTCACAGCCGTTAATGTCGGCAATAGTACTTCCAATGTTGCCATATCATCTGGCAATATTACTCTAACAGGCAACATAGCTGCTGCAGCATTGAGTGGTAATGGTGCTTCCATTACTTCTGTTAATGCTGCTACGGTTGGTGGTAATACAGCTGCTACTTTAAGATCTTATAGTGACACGGTTGCTGCCACTGCATTTAGTAATGCTGCAGCTAGAGCTGATGCGGCATACTCTAATGCCATTGCATATTCTGGCAATGCAGCATTAGCTTATAGCAATGCAACATCATTTGCATCCAATGCTAGCAATATTTCTAGCGGTACGCTTAACACAGCAAGATTACCAGCTACAATAAACGTAACAACTGTCAATGCAACTAATTTAGTAACAACCACACTAACAACTAAAAAAGCTGAAGAGTCATTTACAACAATTTCAGGTGCAACTGGAACCGTCACACACAATTGCTCTTCAAATCATATATTCAGCCATTCAAGTATTGCTAATAACTTCACTGCAAATTTTACAAACTTAAATCTCACAAACAATCATACCACAACTTTAATCCTCGTTCTCAATCAAGGTGCAACAGCATACATTGCTAATGCAGTGCAGATCAGTGGCGTCTCACAAACAGTCAATTGGCAGGGAACAACTTCACCAACTGGCAGTTCAGGTAAAAAGGATATAATGTCTTTCAGTATTTTAAATTCTTCAGGGACATATACTGTGCTTGGCCAATTAACGTCATTTGGATAATTGCATGCGTGGTTTTTTTACTAAATCATTTGGATTTGGCGGAGTTGGAAGATTCTCTGGAACAATCTATAATACAATTTTCATCACTCCTGGAACATACTACTGGACAGCTCCTCAGGACGTTACAAGTGTTTGTGTTGTCTGTGTTGGAGGAGGGGGCGGGGGTATTAAATCAAGTTCTGGAAATTCTCCTCATGGCGGAGGAGGAGGTGGTCTTGGCTGGAAAAATAATATTTCTGTAGTGCCAGGACAGAATTACCTAGTTGTAGTCGGAGACGGAGGGCGAGGTGGCGACAATGTTAATGCTATTCGTATAAACGGAGGAAATAGCTATTTTATAAGTACATCTACTGTTATGGGCGGCGGCGGCATTTCCGCCGGTTGGAATACTAATAATTCTTTTGGGGGAATTCACATCGGTGACGGAGGCGGCAACGGTGGAGATGGCGGCATGGGTGGCCTAGGTGGTGGCGGTGGCGGAGCTGGTGGATACACAGGTAACGGCGGAAATGGTGGCACAAGTACTTTTGGATTTGCGGGTGCTACTGATTCAGGAGCCGCAGGCGGCGGCGGAGCTTCTGTTTCGTACGGCACTGCGGGCGGTGGTGTAGGAATTTTTGGAAAAGGAGCAACCGGAGCAGCTGGGTTTGGAGACACATTTTCTACCTCAGGACAAGCAGGTGGTGGCGGATCAGGGGGCACGGGTTCTTTTCCTTCAACTACCTCAGGACAAGTAAGTCCTGGCGGAATTTACGGCGGAGGAGGTGCTGGTTTCCAGTCATTTAGCGAAAACGGACAAAACGGTGGCAATGGTGCTAGTGGAGCCGTTAGAATTGTATGGGGTATTGGAATTTCATTTCCTAATAATGCTGGTAACCCAAATTAAATAATATTTGTTGGTTAGTCTTCCTTAACCATCTGCTCAAACTGTCTAAACAACTCTTCAAACTTGGCTTCGTAGAGAGCCTCAATACCAATTAGCATATTGGCAATCTTATCTTCACGACCAGGCTCTAATGGAGCATCCATAAGATATATGGATACTGTTTTAACATCCTTAGTAACATTCCAGCAATCCATGATCTGCTGTTCAAATTCAAATCTATCGAACTGTGTATTAAAAGGTTTATCAATTGTTGTCATCTTTGTTCTCCAAAGTTTGCAAAATAGCACCAACTGGATTTATAAAAACCTTCAAAGTCTTATCATCGTCTTGTAGATGATATTCAACTGTTTCTCTATTTGAAAGATGCCTTGTATAAGCACGACCATCAGTATCAATCACCTCAATGCGATTAACTGCTTCCATCTTATCAAAAGTATCAGCACCACACAAGGCATTGTGAATTTCTAGATAGTTTGCCATCTGAGCAGGAGCATAGGCTTCTGGACCAAACCCAAACACATCATATAACACATAGCGATAAGTTCCGCGCTCAACAAGTTCGCCCTGATAGATCCTGCGACTTACAGCACAGAATGCTTTGAGTTGTTCTTCCTTGGAAAGACTGTTCCAATAAGCTTCAGAGTTTTTTTTAACCTCAGCCATTGCTTCGTTGAAGGTCTTACTAATCTCTTCTAAAGCTTTCAGACGATCATTGTTATCACTCATCTTCTTTATCCTCTTCCCTCGTATGTTCGTCACATGCGGTATACATCCACATAACACCACGCTGTTTGCCGGGCTTGCCGCAAACTTCGCAAGTCACTTCACTCATGTATTCGGCAAATGCTACAGCACCATCTATATAGTCATCGCCACCAGTATAGTAAAATCGTAGTCCACCATACTTTTCCTTGACCTGCGTAGCAACGACTGGAGAATATTCCTTTTTATGTAGTGTTAGATTATACTCACGATTCTTGATAGTGGCACAGAGATTGTCAATGATGTTATACCAACCATCACCACAATCAAAACCCCAGCACATGGCGGTTTCACGCATGTCACCATGGCGATCCTTGAAGATCTCAGGATATTTTGCGCACAGTGCTTCGTCAAGTTCCCTTTTCATCTTT
>Ga0194130_10000983_pt1 | contig 48867 bp, 28 predicted proteins | sample TA2KigsurfametaG_FD_160084 | JGI IMG/M metagenome (GOLD analysis project Ga0194130, IMG submission 160084) | Freshwater microbial communities from Lake Tanganyika, Tanzania - TA2015050 Kigoma 12 surface | ecosystem: Environmental > Aquatic > Freshwater > Lake | place: Tanzania: Lake Tanganyika...
TGCACTATCGCGTCGGCCACGGCGGCGTGGTCGGACGAGTTCATCCACACCGGCCTCGTCTTCTCGTCCATCCCGTAGCCGAACCCGTACGCGGTCCTGCCGGACACCTCGGGTTTGAGCACTATCTCTATGTCCCCGTCGGCATCTACGTCGCCGTGCGGGTTGGAGCCCCTCGGCCACTCAATCGGGGCATCGCCGACCTGCACGCCCCTCCTGCGCATTGCCTCCCTCGCCGCGGAATCCTGCGACGGGTGGACGACGTAGGCGGCGATCGGCCTGTCGATGTCGTCAACGTCGGGGTGAATCCCGATGAGCGATTGGTACTGTCGCTCGGCCGAGGAGAAGTGCCCAGAATCTTTGTAGTAGCGACCGCCGTCGCTGACAACCTTGCCGAGCTCGCCCTCGGAGACGCGGATCCTCGGGCGCCTGTCAACGCCCTGATGGAAATCAAAGGCCACGTCATCCATGAGCTGGGACACCTGCCTGTCGTCGAGACTCGTTAGCGCCCTTCGTACCTCCGGATCCACGGACGCGTCGTCCCTGATTGACGGCAGGATGCTCGTCGCGCCGGACATCCGGGAGAAGTTCCTCTCCTCCTGCGTTTCTATTTTCCCCATTGAGCTGAAGCCGCGTCCCCTCGTGGTGACGCTGTCCCTGTACGCCTTGGTCGGCTTGGTCGGGCTGCTCCTCTTTGCGGTCTGCCTCGCGTGCACGTCGGCATTCCTCGTCCTTATCCTTCGCACCCCGATCGGGGCGGTCCTGCCGTCGGGCAGTTCGCCCTTGCCCTCGCCCGCAGCGAGGTGCGTGGCGATGACTTCCTCTGCCTTGCGTTTCGACACGGCAATCTTCCTGCCGTCCTTCTCGCCCGACCCGTGCGGCCACTCGTCGAGAATTCTCTCGAGCGTCGTGTCGGAAAATTCTTGGTCGGTCAGCTCGGCCACCCTGCCGTCGCCCTCGTCGAGCACGGCGATCTTCATCGGCGGCATCATCAACAACGACGTCGAGCCATCGGGTTCCCTGTCAAACGCTCCAGCGTCCACCGGGATGCCGCGAGCATCGGACGGTATGGAGAGGACTACCTCGTCGTCATTCATTGACATTCCGTCGTGGTAGATGCGGGCAGTGGTTATCCCCTTCACGGTCACCGACTCGCCGCCCCTCTTGTCCTTCGGCACGGTGACGACGACGCGCATGTCCATCCCCACCTGCGACTTGTCCAGCGCGGTCAGGGTCGGTATCAGGTTGAACTGGATTTGCTGGGCGATGTCGCCGTCCTCAAGGCTCTTCATGTCAATCTTCGCGGGAATTCCCTTGAGGAGCGGGTCCGAGACCTCGTGTGTCGCCTTTATCCTGTTCATCTCCTTGCCCTTTGACTCCGCTCTGTACAGGGCCAAGAATTCCTCCGCCTCCACCCCCTTGTAGTAGTAGGTGCGGCCCGGGTTGCCGTCCTTGTCCTTGTAGGTGACGTAGAGCCTCTTCTTTTTGTCGTCGTACGCGACCCTCGAGAGCGCCCTGCTGCCGGAGACGTCGACCTCCTGCAGGTCCACCCCGTGCCTGCGCGCGAGCCTGTGCCCGGCATCGATGGACATGATCGCGTGCTCCGAGTTGGCCGGATCGGACAGCGCCATGACCGAGTGGCGCCTCGGGTCGCCGACCCTCTCCACCGCCTCCTTCTCGCCCTTGTCGAGCCTGTCCATCGTCGACTTGCGAATGCTCTTGCCGACCTTGTCGGCGCCGGCCGCGTCGGGAACCCTGCGCGCCCTCCTCTTCTTGTCCTTCGGCTTGTCGCCCGGGACGTCTTCTGGCATCGGCCTCGTCGCCTCGCGCTCGCGCACCCTCGCCCGCTTCCTCTTAATTGATCTCCTCTTCGCGCTGTCCTTCGCCTCGTCGCCGGAGTCCATCCAAGAGATGGCCGCATCCACGTCGTCCCCCTCGATGACGCCCATCTGCCTCAGTGCGTACAGTTCGGCGGCCGTCTCCAGCCTCCACAGTTCGTCGACGGCCCCGCGTTGTCCGTATGTATCCCTGCCGTACCTGCCGCCGATGAATGCGACCTTGTCGAAGTCGTCAAGGACGAGACCGAGGTCTTCTATGTCTATCTCGTCGCCCATCCCGATCATTACGTTGACAACGTTCCCGGTGCTCAAATCCCCTGGGCCGGCATCGGATCCGTAAATCTCCATCGCCTTGGCGACGAACTTGCGAACCTGCTTTACGTGCGCGCCCTCGTGGGCGGCGGTGTGCATGCCCTTGGTGAGGAAGGGATCCTTGCCGAGCGATGCGGTCATGCCGCCGGCCCACTGGCTCTCGTTGACCACGAATTTGTGCAGGACGTCGGCGGCCTCCTCGTCGCTGCCCGCGCCAACGACCCTCAGGCCGAGCCTCTGGTGCTCCCTCACATCCTCCAATTGGTTGACGACATTGTCCGCCATTTTTAACGGGTTGTACTCTATTTCGGTTCTCATTTCGGAGATCTTGGGTGGCCTGCCATGCTTCCTTGTTTCCGGAAAAACCGCGCGCGTGTATGCCTCGTTATCTGGATCATCGTTAGGTCTTGCTTTGTAAATGACGCTGTCAATCATGGCGAAATTTTCAGGATCCTCGATGGCCATTCGCACGATCTGCATGAGGAAGCCTCGCTCCGATTTTCTCAGCGCTTCCTTGTTTATCCCCCGTGACTCCAGCTCGCGTCGTCTGGCTTCGGGCAGTCTGTTCCACATCTTGTCGATGTCGGGAATAGTCTCGACCAATATCTCTTTGCCCGCTTTGTCCGACAATTTTTCAATCAATGTCTTCAGGTCTTTGTTGTCCGTCGCGTCGGGCGTTATGCCGTGTTCCCGAAGCAGGTCATCGACGAGATCCACCGTCGCCGCCTCGACCGCCCTCACGCGCGCACGCGCGCCCGTGAAGACGCGCTTGGTTTCCTGCCGCCCCTCGATTATGTCGACGTTCTCCGTCACGTTCCCGAACTCGTCTATGTAGAACGGCATCCTGCGCTGTCTCCACTTGCCGTACCACGAGCCGAGAGAGGCGAACCCCTGTTGCGCCGCGTTTGCGATCTGCGATGCCGAGACGGCGAAGCACGTCGTTCCGAACTCGTCGGTGAACTGGTTGGCCTGCGGGGTTCCCGGCGGGCACCTGAACTTCCCGAGGTCGTCCATCCACACCCCGAACCGCTTGGCGGCCCTGGCTATGAGGGTGTTGCCGGGGTTCAACTCCCTGAGCGTGCGGCCCAGCCCCTTGCCCTTGACCCCTTCTTCCTCCTCGTCTTCGTCGTCGCCGTCTTCGTCGTCCGATTTGTCGTCGTCCGGTTTGACACGCTTGGTCGGGTTGCCGTCGTCGTCGACCTCCCACACTTCTTGGACGACGCGCGGCTTTTTCGTGTACTCGATTAGTGAATCAGCGAATTCCTGATTGATCTCCTCTTGCGACCGTTCGCGATTCTCTTTTGCAGGCATCCATCCGAAGTTCGGCTGTCCGTGAAGCGCGTTCCGAGAGGCGGCACCAGGGAAGAGGTGGAGCTCCATTCCCTCCTCCCACTTGGAGGTCTTGTCGTAGCGACGCCCGCCCGCGCTCACGACGTTCGGCAGCGCCTTCTCCGGCTGCTTCTGATCCCCGGACTCGGCGATGGTCTTCCCCAGCGCGGCCTTGGTCTCGGGGCAACAGCCGAGCACGCCGTGCTGGAGGAACTCGTCCGCCCTCTGGCGGATGTCCTTCTTGCCGTCGTCGCCCTGCGACACGGACTACTCCTCTTCCGAGTTGAGCTCCTGGAGGAGCTTGTCGAATTCATCGAGGCTCCCCTGAATTTCAGCGGCCCCGACCTCCGTCCAGGACGGAGGCACCGAGTCCTCGTGCCCGATGGTCTTCGCCCTGAGGATTATGTGTTCGCGCACGTCCTTCTGGTTGGTGGCGCGCTTCGATGCCTGGACCGCGTTGAGCAGGTCGGCATGCGCGAGTATCGGGAACGACCCGTCCGGCATCGCGATGCCGGCCTTCGCCAGTTCCGACCTGACGGCGAGGGGGTACGCGCTCTTGAGGGCGATCTCCGCCGCCTCCGCCTCTATCTCCTCTATGTCCGGCTCCTGCAGCGTCTCGTAGCCGAGGAGCGCCCCATCGATTCCGACGAACACGTCGTAGCTCTCGCCCGTCTTGCACTGGATGTCGACGACGTAAGCCTCGTGCCCCTCGAAGGCGGCCGGCTGGATGCTGACCACCTCGGCGTCCTTGCGCTGCAGGTGCGACATGGCGATGTTCGCCGCCTCGTCGAAGGTGACCATGGTCAGGTCGTCAACGGCAGGGTCGTGGATCGTGCTCGCCTTTACGAGGCTGTGCCCGCGTATCTCGCCGGACTTGTCCACGTAGATGTCGAACATCTTTCCGTCCTTGCGCCGTATCGTCGTGACGAACATGTCGGCCTTGTCGATGAACGCCGACTCGATGACGTCGCCCTTGACCAGCGTCTGCGATATCCCCTCGGCATGGAGTATCGTCACCTCGCCCTTGACGCCGAAGCACCCGCCCGGGCAGTCGGCGCACGGCGGGGTGCCGCCGGCGTAGACCTTGCCGTCCATCGCGCACTTGTATCCGTGCGAGCCGACATCGGCGGACTTCACGCCTATCTGCTGCAGGCGCGCCTTCCTGAACTTGTCCAGCAGGGAGGGACCGCCCTGTCCCGGCATTTCATCCTCGTCCTCTTCCTCGTCCTCGTCCTCCGGCTCTTCCTCGTCCTCCGGCTCTTCCTCTGGCTCTTCCTCTGGCGCGGCTTCCTCGTCGGCCTCCTCCTCGTCGGCCTCGACTTCGGCATCTTCCTCGACTTCTTCCTCGGTCTCTTCCTCGTCGTCCTCTGCGAACTCGGCGGCGACGCTCGCCTGCTCCTCCATCTCGTCCTCGGCGTCCTCCATCTGCACCTTGCGCGGGGTCTTCCCCTTAGGCTTCTTGGCCGCGGCGAGCTCGCCCTCGAGCTTGGCCACCTTGGCGAGCAGATCCTCGGCGACGGCGACGGGCATCACCTTCATCTCCACGGGCACGGCCCCGCACTTGCCGCACACCTTGTCGCCCTTGACGTAGCCGCACTGGGCGAGGTCGGCGCCCTTGGCGCAGCCCAGAATCCCGCCCTCAGCATCGACGTTGACGGTCGGCACCGATTGTTCCATCATGCTCATTTAGCAAAATCCCTTCGTGGAAATCGTGTAATAAACATTAGCACCTACTCCGTCGGGGCGGAAGGTGCGCCGTCTGTGAAGTTGTCCGTCCTGCGGAACCACTTCTCGAATTCTTCGGCATCTAGCCCGAGCCTCTCCACCATTTCCCTGACCTTGGCCATGGGGAGAAGCACCGACCCCTTCCCGCCGAGCCTGTCGGGTTTTATCCTTAGACGAGCACCCCTGCCCGCACGTCCGAGGGCCTCCTCGATGGATCTGATGGATCTTCCCTCTTCAAACAGCCCCATTTCGATCAGGGCATCCCTAATCTTCTTCGCGGAACTCCCGCCCAATTCCCTGAATCCAGGCCACTGGCCGAACTCGCCGTCGGAAATCGCATCCCGTCGCGCGAGGTCACTCTCTTTGAGTATTTTCTTATCGACCAATTCTCTGGCGTATCGGTTTGGCAGGTATCCCGCTCTTTGCATTTGCCTGTAACGCTCCTCACTCCAGGGTGTCCCCTTGTCGTTGACGAACGGAAGGCCAGAGGCCCTGACGTTCCGCATCATCGCACCAGCGCTCAGTGCATTTCCGTTGTCGTCGGTGAGCCTGACCCTTACCCCCGTATTCTCGAACAACTTGTCCTCGAATTCGCGCAGGCTCATTTCCCCGACTGGTCGGGATGGTTCGGCCGCATCCCGGCGCCTCTCGATGATGTCCCTTTTGCCGGCGCGACCAGCCCGAGCCGCCAGTCTCGCCGTACGGCGGGCCCTTTCTGCGTCAACGGCGGCATCAATCTCATCCGGGCGATCCACCATTGCACCCGTGTCGTCAAAGTAAGCGAGCGGGTCAAATCCGAACAGCCCCTCTCGCTGACCCGTACCAAATCCCAGTTCCAGGGCAATCTTCTCCGCCAAGGACGGGTCATCTATGAAAAACTCCGGGGAACCCTTGCGTCTGGAGTCAAACAAACGCCTCACCGATTCCTCGTCTAGGCCGACCCTGGAGTCGGGGCCGAAACGTTCCATGAAGTCATCAATGGTTAACGGATAGAACAGGACTTCCTCTTCCAAGGTGAACCCGCCGTTTCCGTCGGGTACTTCCACATTGTGGTAGAGCGGCGTGTCCGAGACCAAGGCATCCCATTTTTGTCTTTTACCCGATGCGGTTATGCGTTCAAGTTTCTCTCTGTAGTTATCCCACATCTTGTTCAGGGATATGTCCTTGCCCGGCCCGTGCTCGCCGCCCTCGAACACCTTCGTGGGGTTCACCGGCATTTCGGAATCCCTCTCGGTATCCGCCATCGATGCGAAGCCGTCCCACTCCGATGCGTCTGGGCCGCCGCGGCGCTTGCCCGGTCGCTTGCGCGACCTCAGTACGTTCCTGTCCGCGATGTTCTGCCTGTCCTCTTCGGAGTAGCGAGTCTTCGGCGCCATGCCCTCGCGCCTCTTGCCCTGGTTGCGGCGACCGGGGCGGCGGCGACGCCCGCGCGAGGCGAAGCCGTCGCCTTCCAAGGGGCGCGAGGCATTCGCTTTCCTCTCGTCCAGTTCCGCCGTCAACCGCTCGACGCGGCGTTTTTCAAACTCGTAGCCGAACAGGCCCTCTTCAATCCAGTCGGCAGAAGGTGGCGTTTTCCAAATTTCCGAATCTGGGTCATCAAAGAATGTAGTCAAACTGTCCGAGAGCAGATTGTCTGGGACGGACGGAGCATCGTAATCATTGAATGCCTCATCCTCCCTGTACCTCCTCTCGAAGGAGTCGGGCAATTCTGACACCATGTTGTCCAGATCATCCAGTACGTCGTCGACACCGGATTCGGTTGTGGCTTCTTTGAGTCTCTGCCGAAGTCCATCCAGCTTTGCCATGTCTACATCCCTCACGTATGTTCCGTGTTCGAGCGTTTCGGATTCCATCCCGTCATAGCTGTCGCCGCTGCTCTCCCCCTCGAAGAAGTCCTCGACTTCGTCGATCAGGAGGTCGTAATCCTCCCTCTTGGCATTGATGAATTCCTCATCCGAATCCCACGAGCTACGCCTTTCGCTTGACCCAGCGCGCACCCTCTTGGCGAGTTCCTGTGCTTCGCCGAGGGCATTCGCCGAGGCATTCATCTTCGCCTCCGCGACAGACTTGTCAGTCTTATACCTGTCAAGCAAGGAGTCGACAGTATCTATGGCCCTGTCGTACTCATCGAGGAGATCTTGGTCATCCTCGTCTGGCGAGACGTCGTAGATGCTTCGCACCTTCTTGGGGGCAACCCCATTCGCGCGCGCCATCTCGCGGGCGGCCTGATTGCGGGCATTGATGAGTCGTTCGCGATAGTCCACTGCCTCTGAGGCATTCATTCGATTTACCGTGCTGTCCAGCCTTTCAATTTTCCCGAATTCGCGCCTCATGTCATCCGTGCTACGGCGACGGCCGCGCGAGGCGAAGCCATCGTCGTAGAGCATCATGTCGGCCAGCGCATCGCTTCGACCCCTCCAATCGAGGTAGTCCTTCTGTAGCTGTCGGGCGTACGAGGTGGCCTCGCGCTTGCCCATGCGCTGCCGCTTCATCTCCTTGGCGATGAGCTCATCCAAGTCCATCGTTCCATCTTCTTCAAAACTTTCGCCGTAGACGCTGCTGAGATACTGCTCCAGGTCCAGGAGTTTTTCCCTCTCCGCGTTTACGTCAGACGAATAATCATCGTCGTCCCTGTCGAGTGCGTAGTCAAAGCCACTGCGCGAGGCGAGCCCTTCGTACGCAGAGTCGGGCAACTTGCGGCTCGTGGTGAACTCGTAGTTGTCCCTGACCTCGCGCATCGTCGCGCCGCGGCTGTCCGACGCCTCGATTCTGTCGACCACGTCCGGCTCGACGCCGTCGTAGGTGTAGACCGTGCCGGTCCCCTTGCCGTCGCGTCCTCGGTACTCGACCGAGAGCCTGCGGTTCATCTCGTCGTACTCGACGGAGTTGAGGGCGGAACTGGACGAGACGTCGATCTTGCGCGGCTTGGACGACTGGCCCATCCCGACGGCCTCTCGCTCGAGTTCGGCTATTCGCCTGTCGTCCATCGCCAGCTTCCTGGCCTCGTCGAGAATCTGCTCGGTCGTCATCCCGGAGTCGCGGTTGTTCGCCAGCGCCCTCTGGAAGTACATGTTCTGGTCGGCGGAACTGAGGCGGGTGAAATTGTCAACTGCTCTCTGCGCATTCAGGGCGTCCATGTCGGCGCCGAAGTCGGTATCCTCGCTCGGGCTGAACTTGTCGAGGGAGAAGTTCTTCCTCACTCCCTCCGCATCCTCCCCGACCATGTTGAAGCGGCCGGGCACCTTCGGGTTCTGCCAAATCTCAACGGGGGTGAGCTCGCGCTCCTTGCCGTTGTACGAGAACTTGACCTTCTTGCCGTCCTTCATCGCCTCGCGTATCGCGCCGATGAGGCCGTTCGTGTCGCCGCCCCTCGCCCGGTCGATGACGTCCCTGCCGAGGGAGACCGGTTGCGGGAGCGTGGTGCGAGAGGCGAGTCCTTCGCCCGGCATTCGTCTTCCCGTGTCCCCGATCGGCGGCAGGCCATCAATCTCTCGCTCGATGTTCATCAACTTGCGCTGCGCATCCTCGATGCGCTTTTCCATGTCGTCGTAGGCGCGGCGCTCCATCGGGTTGTCGCGGTCGAGTATCTGCTGATCCTGGATCATGCTGCGTATCTCCGCGCGCTGCTCGGTCGCCGCCCTCCTCAGGCTCGTCTTGGTCGGTGCGCCGGCGGCGCGCGAGGCGAAGCCGTCGGAACCCCCGCGGACCGGTTTGCCTCTCGAGAACGTTGCACTGTCCCTGTTCCACCTGTATGTTGTGTCTTTGCCGCGTCCATAATCTGGGTAACGTGCGGTTCCCTCGTTTAGGTCTTGGAACTCGAAAACTTTGTCGACTTCTTTTTGGATTTGTCTCCAAAGTGCATTTTCTTCCTCTTGGCTAAGAGTGCCATCGCCCCTGTCCCCCCTGGCTACGTCGCTCAATTGACCCACAAACGCTTCGGGATTGTCTTTCCACCCATACATTCCCATGAGAATGTCGTTAGCAAGTTTCTTTCCAGCTTCTTGTCTTCGCCGTGCATCGCCTTCATCTTCGCCCGCATCGGTTCCGTCGATCAGGTGCGCGTCATAGAGGGCTGCCAATAGGGCTTGCTTGACGTTTCTCAATGCCGCCCTATGGGTGTTTATCTCTTTCTCGAGGCGCTTTATCAGTTCGGCATCATCTGGGTCGTCAATATCCGGAAGCATGCCTGCATTGTCCGGCGTAACTGGGTAAATTTGCTGACCCCCCGCTTCGGCCATTTCGCTGGCGATCAGGTTCCGGAGTGACTCCAATGCCTCCACGTCGTCCACCATCTTCGCAATACCCTCTGATGAGGGGACCAAAGAATCGAGCTCGCTGGAACTTAGCCTGTCTACGCTACTTTTTTCTGCAAATTCGCGCACCCTGAGCGATGGACCGTGCTCTGTGATGGCGTCAGTCACTTCTTCTTCGTACTGCCAAGTGCTGAACCTTCCGGCGCGCGAGGCGAAGCCGTCGGAATCCCTGTTGAGTCTTTCCGCTCGCTTCCTGACCCCATCCACGATGCTTTGTGCCGAGGCGAGTTCAGAGGAGGAAACGTAATCCGTGTTCTTGATTAGTTCTTCTGCGGTGATGAGGCTGCCGTATCTCTGGAATCGATTATCGTCATCGACACCTTGGCGAATCAGGCGGTCTATTTGCTTAAGCAACGATTCGGCTGCTTTGGCTCTGGCTGCCTTGGCATCATTGTTCCATTGATCAATTGCCAAGTCTCTCTCTTCTTCTAGATCAATGTCCGGCTGGGCCACCCTGTCAATGTTGTCAATGCTGTCTTGGATGATTTGGTCTTGTACTTCCCAATCCAGCTCATCGAAGTCCATCCACTCGGATTGGATTACCAGTGCCCTTTCTCCGCTCGAGGCGAAGCCGAGATCGTCTTCGGGATCGAACCCCGGGTCGTCGCTCGGAATTCCACCGTCTTCACCGGTGCCGAAGTCGTCGCCGGCGAGGCCGTCGAAATCCATGAGGCGCCACTCGTTGGCGTAGTCGTCAATCGCCCTCTCGCGGGCGTCGGCATCGTTCCTGCCGCCCGCCTCTGCGACCCTTCTCTCCTGCTCATCAATCGGCAGGTTGTCAAAAGCCGCCCTGTCGGCCTCCGAGACTTCCGGGGTCGGGTCGTCAAAATCGTCGTCATCGCCGCGCGAGGCGAAGCCGTCGTCGGTGAATGGGACTCCGCGCTCGCGCGTGCCTTCGAGCTTCTGGATGCGCCTTATCGCCGCCCCGAGGAAGTCGGTCGTACCGATAACCTCGTAAATTTGACCGTACCCGCCACCATCCGGTGCTCCGTCGTAGTCGCCGCTCAATTCGACGATTGCGTATCTCTTGTCCCTGGTGGGAACTATGTACCGAACCTTTGCCCCGTCGGCACCTTCGGTGCCAAGGGCGGCACTGCTGATCTCATCATCGGTATCCGGCGCGAACACGAGAATTCGGTCGAAGATTTCGCCGATGTATTCATCGCTTTCGCCCTCGTTGAACACCCCGGCGGCAACCATGTCCCGCTCGAATCTCCTCGCTGCCCCGGTATCCTCGAGGTTGACTATCTCAAGCGGTGTCTGAAGTTGCGCGGATTCGTACGAATAGTTGCTGGCGAGTTCCTGCTCCCTGATTTCGCCAAGGCGCTGTCCGCGCGAGGCGAAGCCGTCCCTGCCCATCTTCTCCTTGAGTCGCTTGTTGAGTTCCGCCTTTATCGCTCGCGCCTTCGGTCCCCTGTATGTCTGCAGGTTGCCGAGCGCGTAGGCGACGATGCTCTGCCCGGAATCCTCGCCGAAGCGGTCGTCTATGGAATCCATGGTCGACATCGCGTCGATGTACGGAACGGCCCCGAAGTACATTTCCTTGCCCTGCTCGGCGAGGTCCCTCCGGATCATTCGCGCCAGTTCGCCGAGCGTCGCCCCCTCGATGCGCTTCTGTGTTTCGGCATCGACGGATGGCTTCGTTGACGAACCGCGCGAGGAGAAGCCGTACTTGCCGGAACCCTCTAGGTCGCTCAGGTAATCCTCGTAGGCTTTTTCTGCGGCGAGGGAGAACGCACGACCCACGTCACCCTCCGTGTTGCCGATCGCCGCCTCGAAATAATCATCCCAGAGGGCATCGCTTCGTTCCCAGTAGTCGGCGATTCGTTCTGCCTCGTCTCGGTCGATATCGCGGAAATCTTCCAAATCGTTGATCAAGTCTTCTTTGGTGAAACCGCCGTACCATTTGTACTCTGCAGGGACAAGGGAGTCGTCGCCGCGCGATGCGAAGCCGTCGCCTTCGTCACCGAAACGGCGAGGATAATCGCCGGATCTTCGATCGGCAGCAAAGTGCTTCTTGATTCCCTCTCGCGCCTTGTCCAAGGTGTCGTGGGTGGCGACGACTTCGGTGTTCACGCTTCGACTCCCGACCAGACGCCCGTAGTCGTTGTAATCGCCGTCAACATCGCCGTGGACCTTGACGACTGCGAAGCGGCCGTCGGGGGTTTTCACGATATACATGGCGTGTCTGTCAATGTCGTCGGGATCTCCTATGTAGAGGATGTCGTAGGGTCGGGCATTTTGCGCTATGTACACTTCCTTCAGTTCTCCGCCGTCAACCCGCTCAAGTATCGCATCCACGACACTTTCATCGTCGCTGACGCCGTTCAACTCATCCAGTGCGTCATAGCTGTCGTAGGCTGTCGCTGGGGTGCTGAGTAGGCCGACGTTGGCACCGCGCATTGCGAAACCGTCGTCGCCCTCAGGCTCGCGTGAGTCGTCTATGCGACGGACGAAATCCTTCGCTTCTTCGAGGGTGTCGAATGTTTCGTCAAAGTACTCTTCGTCGTAGTCGGTGCCGCCGTCCCTTTGGTAACTGTAACCGTGGGCCGCATCGACTCCGAATTTTCCATCCTCATCTCGGGTGATCGTGTAGATGGAGTCGCCACGGCGTGCCCTCGGGTTGTTCCCGACCGCATTCCATGTGCCGCTACCTCGTTTTGTCTCTTCCCAATCAAGTTCACGGCCGCGCGAGGCGAAGCCGTCAGACCCGCCAGCGGCCCTGCGCATATACCGCTCATGTTCGGCCGTGACCCTTTCCAACAACGGGGTTCCCGGACCCAAGTCCTGACGCTTTCTCCTGAACTTGTCGTTCGTCGCAGTGAGCCGGTATCCCGAACCCGAATTCAGCTTTTCTTCAACGGCTTCACGAGCAATGTCGCGCGCCCGTCCGTAATCGCGAACACCTCGCTCGATGATGGATGTCTGGGTTCTGCTTTGATTCCCGGTGCGATCCAAGACATCAGCGTCCTCTAGTTTCCCCCATTCTTTGACGACGTCGTATCTGCCGTCGTTCTTGACGATCATCACGTTCCACTGTTTGTAGTTGCCCACCCGGCCGCGGTCACCGGTGCTCGGTGCGAGCAACTGCCAGGCATTGATGGAATCGTATTGATTCTCTACTTCTGGGAGATCGTCTGTTTCGTCGTACACACTTCCTTTGCCTTTTTCGTGCATGGCCCGTGCTCGTTGTCGGGCGTTCGCGCTGACCTCGCGGGGTGTCAAGGGGAATGAGCCATATCCTCCAGATGCGAAGCCGTCGGAGCCCTCCAGGTCGCTGAGGTAATCCTCGTAGGCTCTGTCTGCGGCAAGGGAGAACGCCCTTAATACGTCACCCTCCGTGTCGCCGATTGCCGTCTCAAAATACTCATCCCAAAGGGCATCGTTTTGCTCCCAGTAGTCAGCAATTCGTTCTGCTTCGTCTTGGTCACGATTGCGATCAAGTTCCAAACCATCAAGCAATTCTTCTTTGGAGAAATTGCCGTAGCGTTCAATCCCGTATCCGACGTACCGTTCTGGGGCAAGATTCCTGCTGGGGTCGTAACCGCGCGATGCGAAGCCGTCGCCGTCCGTGGCGTCGGATCCTGCTCGATTCCATTGTTCCTCGGTCAGTCCGAAGTTCTCTAGGTAGTGCTCCCTGTGGGCTCGATCTACGTCTTCGCGGGAATCGCCAGGTCCACCGAAGAGCCGGCCTTCCTCCACCAGCATCCCTTTTATGTCCTTGTAACCTGCGACATCCTGAGACTCGAGCGCGGCATCTGCTTCTTCGTACAACTTTGCCACGTAATCCTCGTACGAGGACTCCTCACCCCTCGGGTAGCCCGTGTAGTAGCCATCTTCACCACGGTCGCCTGAGTATGAACCCCTGACCATCTTGAGCGCATCGGCGAGGCTGCCGATTCGCGTGAAGTCCTTCCTGGCTTTGCCACCCTCCTCTTCGGGGTGGGTTATTTCCCTGACCGCGCGACCCATGCTTTCGGCATCAACCAAGTTGGTCATATCTGCCTTCAGCACGTCCTCGTAGTGGTAGATGCTGCCGTTCTTGAACATGACCATTACTTCGTTGTCAAAGTAGCCGATTTCTGTTCGACCGGGTTTGCCAGATTGACTGCTCCTCTTTATCCACACTCTCTTGACGGCGGAACTGTCGCCCACGCCGATTTCGGCCCATTCACCCTTGGGCAAGAAGTTGAGCAACCAGTCGTTTTTGGCTCGGACGCCTTTGGAGTTCGGGCGCGAACCCCAGTGGACGGCGGTCGGAACCATGTTTCCGTTACCGTCATCCATCATTACGATTTCTTCGCCGAGGTTCTGGTTTACCCTGCTTTCCATGTCGTCGCGAATTTTTCGGGCTCTCGGATCTGGCCTATATGGATCATCAACGTCCCCGCTGCCCATGTACGGGTAATCTCCGTAATCGTAATTCTGCATTCCGGCGCCTCGGCGCCGCGTGGTCGATCCGCGCGAGGCGAAGCCGTCGCCGTCACGAGCCATCCTTGCCTCGGCCTCGCCAACGAAGCGGTTGTCAAGGGCTGACTCAAGGTTGAGGAGTGCGGCCCGATCCTCCATGAGTTCACCAATGCGAGAGTTCACATCCTGTCCGTAGGTGTCCTCAAATGAGAGTTCCTGGCGTGGGCTCAGTGATTCAAGTCGCCTCATCTCTTTTTCTACTGAGTCAATTTCTGTCCCAACTGCTGAGAGCATTTCCCGAGCTTCCGACCTACTCAGTGTGTTGGCGAAAGCGGTCGAGGCTTCCCTGTCGGATGCTTCGTCATCGCCCCACGAGTATCTGGAGTAGTTTGCTTCTGGATCGGTTCCGCGACTGCGCCTGCCATCTCCGTAAGGATTGTCAATGTACTGCGAAATCCTGTCGCGTATGCTGCCGCTGCCGCCGCGCGAGGCGAGACCTGCTTCACGATTCTTTTCATCTGAACCGAGGCCGTACACGCGCTTGTCGTAGTCGGTCATTCCCCTGCCCTCGCCGCGCAGGTTCGGGCCTTCGTCGGAGACGACGTTGTGTCCCTGTCGGCCGGCGTAGGAGCGGGCGCGGATGTAGCCGCGCTTCCTACCAGTTGGCGACTGGCCCTGCTTCCTACCCTCGTACCAATTCGCAGAACTGCTCGTCAATTCAATTTCGTTGGCATGGAGCAACTCGCCCGTTTCGGCATCGCGAACTGCAATCGTGTCTGGACCGCGTCTCTTACCCTTTCGCGGACCCTTGGTGTATGTACCGACACCCCTTGCTGCTCGCAGTGCATCAACGGTCGTACCATTGCCTTCTGCTTCGATTATTTCGTCAAGTGCACCCTGCTCCATGGTGATAGTGACATTCCGGTTGCGGACTCGCTTGCCACCGCGGGGCGGCCTGCGCGTTGGCATCTTCGGCTTGGCGACTGGTGCCGGGTCAATTTCGGTTGTCGTATCTTCGTCAAGGTTCCCGACCCCGCGAAGTATTCCCTCAAACGACTCAAGGTGATCGCTTGCGGGCACGGAACGGGCAGCCTCCTGTTCGTACTTTGCACCGTTTGTTCTGTTTGTGGCCAACAAGCCCCTGTAGTTGCCGTCGTCGTCGCTCAAGACCAGAATGTCAAAGTCCCCCTTTGACCATTTGCCACCCTCGCCCTTTGACCAACCAGCACTTGCCATATCTGGTTCGCCCTTGGCCTTGGTTGGCACCTTGCGAACATCGTGGGTGCGCTTCACGTCGTTGATTGCGCGACCCTTGCTCGGCGCCGAACGGACCGCATCCGCCTCCTCGCGCGTAACGCCCGAGTAGATGTAGCCCTTGCCGCCGGAGTAGACGACGGTGAGTTCTTCCTTGTCCGGGTCGTAGGTGACCTTCTCGACCGCCTCCGAACCGCGGACGTCGAATTCCTCGATGCCCCCGTCTTCGTCTCTGCCGCCGGCCCACTCCCCGTCCTTGCGGTACGGGTGCGCTCGCTTGATGTCGTTCATCGCGCGGCCCCTGCTCGGGGAGCCCTTGAAGCCCTCGAACGTGTCCCTGTCCACGCCCTCGTAGATGTACGTGCCGCCGTCCTTGTACGTGACGCGGAGTTCCTGCGTGGACGGGTTGTAATCGACGGCGTCCAGCGCCGACGAGTAGGTCACATCGACGGACTCGACCCCCGGTGCGTCGCCGGCCATGTCGAGCTCGCGCCTCGCCTCGTCCAGTTCCCGCTCGACGCGCGCCTCCGCATCGTCGTCTGCCTCTCTTGCGAGCAGGCGACTCTTTATTTCCTCGACGGCATCCGGAAGGTTGTCAAATCGCGCCGAGTATCCGTCTTCCCACATTCCTGGGGTTTCACTATCGCCACGATCCCAGTACTCAGGTGTGACCACATACTCACGGGCATCGGGATCGTACTCAACCCTGAACCGCGACTCATTCTCTCTCCTGCCAACAAGGAGTTGCGGAAGGCCGTCGGGGGCCTCATCGTCGTACTCGACTCTCGTTCTCGGTGGGTCGTACAGGCCGACGAGAGAGGAGGCCAATTCGTCCAATTTCTTCCGACGCAATTTATCCTTGTTTTCCGCTGCCTGCCTCGCCTCGCCCTTGTCCGCGTCGGAAAGTCCCACGATCTCCTCTGGGGTGGCCTTGCGCACGTTCTTGCGGCGCTTGATGTCGTTTATCGCCCTGCCGACGCTCTCTGCATTCTCGACGCCGATTGCGTCGTCCATGCTGACGCCCTCGTAGACGTACATGTCCCCGCGACCGTCCTCGCGCTTGTAGGCGACGAACAGGCTCTCGCTCTCCGGGTCGTACGAGACGTAGTCGACGGCTTGACTCGGCTTGATGCCGAGGCGCCTGGTCCGTCTGCCAACGGAGGCGAATCCGTCTTGGTCGCCGTACTGCGCCCGCCGCGCCATGTGGGCGTCCGACATGCGCGCGTACGCCTGCTCCGCGTAGTTGAGGAGATCCATGTCCGGCCTTGTGCTCAATCTCCTGCCGTTGGCGAGATCCGCAAGGTTGTGACCCATCTCGTTCTGGTCGAGGTAATCGCCCAGCATCGAGTTGACCCAATCAATTTGGTCGTCCTCCGAGAGGCTCGCAAAGTCGAGGTTCTGCGCGAGGATGCGCTCCTGTGTCTGGTTGACCCAGTCCCTGTCCTGGTAGCGCGGCTCGACCCCGATTCTCTTCCCCGGTGTGCGGGGCTTCAGCGGCCCGCCGCGCGAGGCGAAGCCGTCCTCTCCAGCGAACACAAGGTTTCTTTCGGCCATTCTGTCGAGGAAGTTTTTCTTTGCCTCGGTTGGCGAACCACCAACAAGGGTGATTTGCATTCGCCTCGTTCCGCGGTCCTCCTCGCCTGCGCCGCGCCCGCCCGTGACCATGGCAGAGACGGTTATGTAACCAGTTCCTCTTTCCCTCTGGACCGACATTGGGGTGGTGTTGGAGCGCGGAACGCGACGTGGCCTTGACGAGCTCGAGGCGAAGCCGTCGCCCAATCCACGCCCAGGACGGTAATCGTTCACCATGTTGACTAGGTCGGCGATTGCCTGTCTCTGGGTGCTCCTCGTCGAGGGTTTCTCTAGATAGAGATTGGCGAGTTTCCTAATCGCCCTACTCTCTTGTGTCGTGAGTTCTTTGTCAGAGCCGAAGCGCACCTTGTCAAGACCACTCATTGCGTCCCTGTATTCACGGCTAGAGAATTCCTCAGATAGGAAATCCCTGTTCCCTCGTCGCATCAACCAGATTCCATCGTCTATGAAGATGCCACTAGAAGCGAACCCGTCGGCAGGCTTCGCCTTGGCCACGTCCTGTATCCGCTCGTCCCTTCCGAAGAAGTTGAAGTTGTCCTCGTCGGTCGCCTTGCGAGCCCTCTTGAGTTTCTTGAGGGCGTTGATGTGCTTGCCCTTGCTCTTTACGGCGGCGAGTTCCTGGACTTCCTCCATGCTGACATCCGAGTAGACGTACCAGCCGATGTCGCGCGAGTCCTCGTACAGTTCCTTGGCGCGGTCGTCGATTTCCGTGTCCGACAATGGACGCTCGTAACCGCCCTGACCGCGTCTCGCACTGGCGCGATCAATCCAGTTCTCGCGCTCTTCGTCGCCGAGGTCGTCCCACGACTTGCCCTTCAGGAAGCCGACCATGAGCTCGCGGCTGTTGTCGTCGTAGAGGATCCCGCCGAGCGCCGACGATCCCGGCGTGCGGACCCTGTGCAGCGATGCGAACCCGTCGCTCGCCCCGACGAGCGCCTCGGCCTTGTCCGGCGCGTCGACCTCCGGTGCCCTCTTCCCAGTGTCAATGCCGCCGAACAGCTTGCGCAGGTTCGGGGACTTCTCGAGCATGAAGTTGACGGCCGCCTGCGCATCCTTGAACGCCCTGTTGAGGGCGTCGGGGTCGTCCTTCAGGAGCTGTATCCAGCCCTTGATGTACGGCGCGTGATCCTGCCGGAACGGTGCCTCTATGCCGTGGGCCGCGAGCACCATCGCCGATCCGATTTCGGCGACGAGTTCCTCGTACGCCCTCACCTTCTTGTCTGACGAGTACTCCGCGAGGCTGGCGCGCTTGAGGCGCGAACTGTGCCCCGTCCAGTGGACCGCCTCGTGCGCGAGCGTCGATGTCCACTCGAGCGCGCTCGTCCCCTTCGCGAAGTCGGGCATCGAGATGTAGTCGCCGTCGGGGCTGTAGTGGGGCGTCATGTCCGCCGTCTGGACGGTGACGCCTAGTTCCTTCAGGGTCTCGTCGAGTATCGCGATTCTCTCCGACTCTGGGAGGTCGGCGGGGATCGCCCTCAGCGCCTCGTCGCCGCCGTCGGTCTGGTCGACGTTGAATACGGTCGCGCCGCGGAAGACCACGAACTCCTTGAGGTTGCCGTCTTCGTCTTCCTTCTTGACGAGTTGCGGACGGAGAATCGGGATGCCCTTCTCTCCCTTGCGGACGATCGCGCCTCGCGCCTTGAGTTGGTTGAAGCCGGCGAACCTTCCGGTGTTGTACTTCCTGTCGGCGGCGGCGAGCATGAGGAAGAACGCATTCATTCCCCTGTACGGCTTGCCGGTGGTCGGGTTGATCGGCAGCGAATCGCTGCGCCATGACGGCTTCCATGTCGATGGGTCGGCGGTCTCGAGTTCGGCGATGAGCCTGTCTTTGACGCCACTTACAAGTTCGTCAAGCTTGGATTGCTTTACTTCTTCGTCGTTGCCGCGGCTGGCGAAACCGAACGGCTCGTCCCAGCCTTCCTCGTCGTCGTCCGGAACATCAAAGCCCCACATCTTCCAGTACTTCTCAAGTATGGAATCAAATACCTTCGCCGCCGCACTATCTTCTGGCTTGGATCCGAACTCCCCCTCACCGCGCGAGCCGAAGCCGTCGGAGCCCTCCAGGTCGCTGAGGTAATCCTCGTAGGCTTTTTCTGCGGCACGAGGGAATGCACGATTTACGTCACCCTCCTCGTCGCTAATTGCCTCCTCAAAATACTTGTCCCAAAGGGCGTCGCTTTGCTCCCAGTAGTCGGCGATTCGTTCTGCTTCGTCTCGGCTGTGATTCCGATAATCTTCCAAACCATCAACCAAATCGTCGTAGGAGAAATTGCCGTATCGGGCATACTCCTTGGGAGCAAGATCTGCGGTGGGGTCGTCACCGCGCGAGCCAAAGCCGCTTGCCTCCTCGGCATCTGCCTCGGCGCGCGCACGATCAGCATCATTCATAAACTCGTACGGGTCGGCGTCCTCGAACGCTTCTTGAACTACTTCATCAAGGAGATCGGGGTTGTTGAGAAGGTCGTTCTCGTCGTATTCAGAAAGAAATCTGTCTCTTTCCTCCTGCGACAGGCGCGACCAGTTGATGTACGGTCTGTCGTCCGAATCCGGATCAAAGTCAAGCATTGACAAGTCGCCCTTGCGGAACTTGTCCAGCCTCTTCTTGTTCGCTTCGGCCAACTTGCGCGCGGCGTTCCTCTGCTCCGTCCTCGCCTTCCTGATCTTGGCGTTGCGCTCGTCGCGCGCCTTCAGGAGGGCGCCGACGTACTCCCCGACGTTCGGATCCTCGGCGGTGAGCAGTCTCGCCTTCCCGGCATCATCCAGTTGCTCCCATGCCTCGACGGCATCGCGCGCTTTCTCCTTGGACGAGTTGGACGGTTCCCTGTTGCCCCTCCACCCGTCGCGCCTCGCGACCTCGAGCATTATCTCGGTGTTGCTGAATGGCCTTTCGCTGCCGCCGCTCGAGGCGAAACCCTCGTCGTCCTCGCCGTACTTCTCGATGTACTTCTCGAGCGCATTGTCCAGCGCGGCATCTGCCTGCTCGTCAAGTGCTCTCTCGCGCTCGCGCGAAGCAAGTTCTTCGGCGTCCGGCTCTTCCTCTGTTATGTCTGGCTTGGCTGGCTTTGGCTTGTCAGTTGCATCCGGCTTGGCCCGATCCGGCTTGGCTGCATCTGGCTTGTCAGCCTCTGGCTTGTCAACCTCTGGAACCATTGCCTCTGGCACTTCACGCTTTGCTGGCGGAACAAATTCTTGACCGAAGGTTTCTGCATACGAGGCTCGCCTCTGGAAGTCGTGCGAGACCTTCAGCAACTCCTCGTCGATGCGCTCCTTCTCCGCGCCGGTCGCCTGCCTCCTGGCGTTTACGAGCCTGTTGCCTTCCTTGGTGAGGTCGGCCTCCGACATGTCCCAGTACTTCGCCAGACCCTCGTTGTCGGGGCGTCGGTTTGCGAGGTAGGCGACGTCCTCCCTCGTCTCCGGCTCGATGGTGCCGGCGGTAAGCGCCTCATTGCGCTGAGCGCGAGTCCATGTTTTCCTGTCCTTCGGCAACTTCGGAGCGGAGCGCGGCTTGTCGAGCAGCGCATCGCCGCTTCGCTTGCGACCACGGACATCCGGCAAATCAAAGCCGGGCTTCTTGATCGGAATGTACGGTCGCATGAATGCGCTGCCGTCCTGCACGAAACCGTCGCCGTCGCCGTCAAGCGCATACGGGTTGAACGTCTGGGCGAGGTCGCGAATCTTTCCGATTGCCTGACCGATGTTCCCGCCGGCCTGACCGATCGTCGCGCCGAGCGCCTTGACCGCGTTCTGGAGGGCGTCAAGCGCGTTCGCCGTGAGCAGACCGTCGATGATTATTCCCTTGGTGCTCGGCTTCGCCTTGAGCCTGTGGTGCCGCAGGACCGGCGAGAGGAAGTCCCTCGCGCTCTGCATGTACACGTCCGGCATCTCGATCAGGTGCGATATGCCCGACTTGCCCCACGGCGATTCGACAGATTCGCCGCCGCCGAACATGCCCATCATCTCCATCTGGTCGTCGGTGCGGTAGGCGATGCCGCCGTTCGGTACCACGACCGGCGCGCCTGGTTTCTGCTCAATGTTCTGAGTCGCCTGCGGTGCCGTCGGCGCGGATGCGTACGGCTCCGGCTTGCCGAACATGTACTGGTTGCCCTCGCGGTGGTACGGGAGCCTGTACATCGACGCCTTGCCGTCCTGTGTCGTGCGCCTGAACACGACGCTGTTCTCCGTCGCATTCATGACTTCTATCTTCGATCCTGTGCGCTCGGCGAGTTCCGCCTGCAACGCCGCCTTGTCCGGCTGCGAGAGTTCCTGCGACATTCCCTGTGCGAACGGGTCGCCCTCGCTGGATCCGTCGGCGCCTTCCTGCGGCGCGGCGATGACGACGATCCTCGGGATCTGCGGCATCATCGGCATTCCCATCCCTTGCATCGGGATGACCGGCATGCCGCCTTTCTCGTCCGCCTTTATCGAGATTGTCCCGGTGAGCTGGTTCGCTCCGTGCAGGACCGGCGAGACTTCGTAGAGTTCGACTTCCTTGAGGATGTTCGCCTGCAGGTTCGGGTCGAACACCGAGTCGATCGTCTTGTAGCCGATCGACCATTCCTGCTCCTCGCCGAAGAAGGCGACGGTAGCGAAGGCTTCCTTGCCCTTCTCGGAGTTCAGGTTGAATTGGACCTTCGCGTAGAGGCCGCCGATGCCGGCGTTGCGCATCTTTGAGGGGAGGCGCGAGTCGCCGACGGGCACCTCGTACATCTCCAGCACCTTGCCGATCGGGTCATTCCACGAGTGCCCCCACACGACTCGCGGCTTGCGGTGAGTCAGGCTCTTGGCGAACGCGCCGCTGATGACGACGTCGCCCACGGAATCCTTGTTGCCGATTCCGGCGACGAAGCACTCGACTATCCCCTGCGCCTCGTCTATGTTGACGTTGCCAGAGTTACCAGACTTGAAGAGAAGATTGTCCATCGCCCTGCCTTGTTGGTGTTGCGCTCAGCAATGATAAACCACCATTTATTGGGTTTGGCGCAACTACCAATATCAATTCAGTAATCAGACCTGCTAATTGCTAAATTGATTCCACAGGGACGTGGTGACGAGCTCGGCCAGCGAGTAGCGATCCTTGCCGTCGATCTGGGCGTAGGACTCGATGAGCGTCTCCTTGAACAGGGAGAAGCGGGGATCGTCCCCGGGCACGGCGAGGGCGGACTTGATCGCGTTGTTGATGTCCCTCTCGACCTGCTCGTTCAGTTCCTGCAATTGGGAGAGGTACCGGACCGATGCGTCCTGCATTTCCTTCTTGGACGGCTTCGGTAGTTCTGCCGTCTCGGCGGCATCCTGAATGATCGCGTACAGCACCGGCCTCACGTCGTCCTCGAGTTGCTTCGCCCATATGTCCTTGCTGAAAACGGACGAGGAATCGAGCGTGCCCGCCGACAGCGACTTCTTCGATTTGATGCCCGAGGACTTCTCCATCACGACCCTCTGCTGACGCTCGATGACCCGCTCGAGCGATCGACCGAGTATCTCCGACCACCGGGCGATGGATCTCTCCACGTCGTCGGCCTTCTCCGACACCGGGACCTGCCCGATCGGGGCCGCTTCTGCCGTCGCCATCGGTACGTCTGGGGCGCCGGACGGATTCGCCTGCTGCATCGCCGCCGCTATGGCACCGGCCATCGTGTCCGGTTCGGCACCCGCCGGCGGTGCTCCGGCTGGCGGTCCCTCGGGCGGCGGGGCGCCCGGCGGCATGCCGGGCATCGGCGGGCCGCCCTGATCCATGCCGGGGACGGCACCCTGCGGGGGTCCGCCGGCCATCATCGGGGGCGATTCCATCTTCTTCTTCGTGTTGCCGATCGGCGTCAGGTTGGGGTTGAGCAGCAGGGAGTCGGCGAGGTCGGATTCGATTTCCTTCCTTCCGCTGCCGGTCCTGTACTCGTTGAGGCTTATGATCCCGCGCGAGAATTCGTCGCTCAGGTACCTCTCCCGCTCCTGCTTGTAGAGCATGAGCACCGGGACCTCCCTCGTGTCGAAGTCGACGTAGTTGTCCTCGTCGAGCTCGTCGAGCGACCTGGCTATGAGGTCGATGTGGGGGAGCATCGTCTCGGTCCAGAAGACCCTTATCTCCTCGGCGGCGTTCGAGAACGTCCTGCCGGAGGCGTTGCCGATGACCGATTCGGGGACGCCGAAGGATGCCAGTATCTCTTCCTTTGTTATCTGGCGCATCTGTATGTACGCGGCATCCCTGGGCGAGGCCCCGACGTCGACGTACTCGGCGCCATCGTCCGAGGCGAGCACGGTCGTCTGACCGGCCCTCGACAGGTTCCCCCTGAACCTGTTCTTCAGTTCCTCCTTGTCCTCCTCGTCCATCATCCCGCGCACGACGAGGATTCCGCCCGGCCTTCCGTCGTTGATGAGGAAGTTCCTGTTGTAGAGTTTCGCGAAGTTCTCTATCTCGATCGCTATGCCCGCGGACTCCATCGGGGTGAGAGACAGATATGGGTCGAGGGGGTGAGGCCGCCTCAGCCACATGACGTCTTCCGGTTTCAGGATCGTCGTTTTGCCGTGCGGCAGCGTGACCTCGTACCCGGACACGAACTTCTTCGGGTCGGGTATCGGCGCAGTCGACTGGGGCGGCAGCAGGTTCAGCCCGACTATCCCGCCGTCGCGTCCCCGGATCTTCTCCACGAAGGCCCCGCGCGTTCCGAGCAGAAGTTGCGCCGAGAGCCTGTACCTGAAGATGAACGAGTTCTCGCCGATGTTCGATTTCGTGTTGAGAACCTCGAGGAGCGGGGACTTGGCCATCTTCTTGTCGGAAAGTATCTCCCCGTCGGGGGAATTGTCCTTCCTGAGGATGATTGGGAGCCTGGCCTGGTTGCCGGCTATGACGTCGATGCACCTGGCGACCCAGGTGACCCGCTGCATCCCCTCGCGGTACGCGCGCTCTATGTCCCAGGAATCCCTGTACGCCTTGCCCGTCATGCCCATCGTATGGGCCACCGGGGCGCCGGGTCCCACCGCGGACTTTGAGGATCCGCCGCCGAGGGATTTGTTAGTTGGTGAGTTCCAAGCCATCTATTACTCGAGTCCTAGCAAGAATCCAAGGATCCCACAGCACAGGCCTGCGACGATTAATCCAGCGGGAGGAAAAATGAGGGCAGTTCCTACTGCGGTCAGGACCACGAATGAAACCATTAGAATGTTAGCAACATTTGAACGGCTGGAAAGGAACACCTTTACTCTGTTCATGTTCACCCCCGTTTGTCCTTGTACATTTTACGATACGGGCAAGCATAGTTGAGACAGGAAGTTCGGATGGCCAACTGGCAGTCGATAATTGATTACCTCGAGCCGAAGCCTCCCATCTTCTGCCCGGAAGAAGCGTCGCTCACGCAGAGGGTGTTCCTCAGGTGCTACTCGCTCGAGGCGCTGTTCGGCGGCGCGGCTGGCGGGGGCAAATCATCGGCGCTGCTGATGGCCGCGCTGCAGTACGTGGACATCCCGAACTACTCGGCAATCCTGTTCAGGCGCACATTCGCCGACCTGTCCCTGCCCGGCGCCCTGATGGACCGCTTCAAGACGTGGATAGCCCCGCACGATGAAATTCATTGGAATAATAACAGTTTCATAGCCACCTTCCCTTCGGGGGCGAGGATCTCGTTCGGCTACCTCAACAACGCCGGCGACTACCTGCGGTACAAAGGCTCGGAATTCCAGTTCATAGGCATGGACGAGGTGACCGAGATCAGGGAGTCGGACTACCGCTACCTGTTCTCCCGACTTCGCCGCCCGGTGACCGGCCCCCTGTCCGAGGTCCCCCTGAGGATGAGGGCGGCATCCAACCCGGCACCGAACTGGGTGAGGCAGAGGTTCATCGTTGAGGGCAAGCAGGAGAAACGGATATTCGTCCCCTCCCGCCTTACGGACAACCCCGGAATAGATGCAACCTCCTACCGGCGCTCGCTCCAGGCCCTCGACCCGCTGGAACGGCGCAGGCTGGAGGAGGGCGACTGGTGGGCCACGACCCTCGGCTCGATGTTCGACAGGACGTCCTTCGTCGTCGTCGACCAGCACGAGATACCCGTGGTGACCAGTTCCGCCAGGGCGGTCAGGTTCTGGGACCTCGCGGCCACGGAGCCATCCCAGTCCAACCCCGACCCGGACTGGACGGTGGGCACCCTCATGCTGTTCGACAAGGGAATCGCCTACATACTCGACGTCAAGAGGGCCAGGGTCAAGGGCGAGAAGGTCGAGCAAATGGTCAGGCAGACGGCGCTGGAGGACGGGCCGAGCGTGGGCATAAGAATGGAGCAGGAACCCGGATCCTCGGGCAAGGCGCTCGTCGACCAGTACGCGAGGTACGTGGTGCCCGGATACGACTTCGTCGGGATTCGGTCAACGGGGGACAAGATCACCAGGGCCAGGCCCTTTGCGGCGGCGGCGGCCAACGGCAACATCAGGGTCCTGCGAGGCCCCTGGCTGACGGAGTGGTTGGACGAATTGTCCACGTTCCCCGAGGCCGCCAGCCACGACGACCAGGTCGACTCGGCCACCGGGGCCTTCGGCTTCCTGACAGGGCTCGGGTTGCCGCAGCGCAAGAGGGCTGCTATCATCGTCTAGGCAAGTTCTATTACGACACGAACGAAGAGGAACATGGATACCACGCCTACTATTGCCGACCTGCTGCTCGGCGACTTCTCGCAGCGGCTCTCCGACCTAGAGGGTCGGCTCAACGATTACCTCGCCGGTTCCCCGCCGCAGGAGGAAGCCTGCGAGGTTCTCTCGGCATTCAACAAGGCAAAGGCGGATCTCAAATTCGTCTACGACTCCTTCGCCCTCAGGGTCGGATCGACGATGACCGACGACAAGGTGCTTCTCGCCGGCGGCGGCGAGGTGGAGCGAAACTTCTCCAACAAGAGGACCAAGTGGCAGCACAAGGATTTGGCGAGCGCCGTGGCGCAGAAACTCCACAAGATGTCCATCGACATGGACACGGGCGAGGTGAAGGTAGACCCAGAGGAGATGGCCAAGTCGATGCTGAATTACGTCCAGCCGTCGTACTGGAAGATCACGCAACTGGAGAAGCTCGGCATAAACGCCGACAACTACTGCGAATCCGGCGATTCGCGCATGAGTGTAATAGTAAGACAACCACACGGAGGAACAAGCGATGAGTGAAACAACCAAGAAGGACGTATACGGGCTGCTCTCGGAGCCATTCCCGCAGGAGATGGAGCGGACGCTCAACAAGGGCGGGACGAACCTGACCTACATCCCGGTCAGCGAGGTCATCAACCGGCTCAACAAGGTGCTCGGCGCCGACAGCTGGTCGTTCATCGTCGTGAAGTGCGAGCGAGACGCGATCGACCCCGACTTCGTCGTCGCCCACGTCCGAATCGATTACAAGACCAGCGAGTCCGGCGTGATTTCGCGCGACGGCATCGGCGGGCAGAAAATCAAGCGCACCAAGCAGGGGTCGATAGTCGACCTCGGCGACGAGTTCAAGGGAGCCATCTCCGACGCCCTCAAGAAGGCGGCGCAGACGATGGGCGTCGGCCTGTACCTCGCCCGCAGCGACGAGGCAATCGAGATCGAGCAGGCCATGGACGCCCCAGTCGACGAGTCGGTTCAGATCTGGGAGAACTTCGTCGGCCTGAGCAAGGGGCTCGACGAGTCAAAGCGCGCGCAGTTGAACGAATTGTGGGCGAAGATGTCCAACAACGCGCCCAAGCCGCGCAAGCCGAGCGATGCGACACTCGCCCAGCTCAACGAACTGCAGGCGGAGGCGGTAAGGCTCAGCTTCCAGAAGTAGTAAGGTTGTTCGGTGACCACTGAACAGCCGCAGGAATTGCGCATGCCCGATTACCTTTCGGCATCGTCCATATCCACTTGGGAGCAGTGCCCGCAGAGGTACAAGTACAGCCGCATCGACGGCATCCCCGAGCCGGAGACGGAGAGCCAGGTGATGGGCACGTTCGTCCACGAGGTGCTGGAGAACCTGTACGCGCTGCCCAGCGAGGAGCGCACCATCGGCAACGCGCAACAGGTGTCTCGCTTCGTCTGGGCCAAGGGCTGGGAAAGCCGGCTGGCCGCAATCGGGTTGGACGAGCAACAAATGCGAGAATTCAGGTGGAAATCATGGTGGTGCGTGGAGAACCTCTGGGCCGTGGAGAACCCGGCGAAGGTGTCGCCGTTGGGGCTCGAATCCGAGTACAAGGTCGAGGTCTCGCCCGGCGTGGTGGTGCGCGGGTTCGTGGATCGCGTCGCCGAGGCGGGGGACGGCCTGAAAGTCACCGACTACAAGACGGGAAAGTTCCCGAAGCCTGCGTACATGGACCAGAAGTGGTTCCAGTTGATGCTGTACAAAATCATTGTCGAGCGTTCGCCGACCCTGATGACGACCGGTAAATCGGTTGACGAGGTGGAACTCATCTACCTGAAGGACGGTAAGAGCATAAGCAGGAAGATGAAGGACGGCGACGACGAGCAGACCCTCGCCCGCGTCGTGAAGGTCCACGGCGAGGTAGCGGAGGCGATCGGCACCGGCTCTTTTCCGACGAAGGTTTCGCGCCTGTGCGACTGGTGCCACTACAAGAGGATTTGCCCAGCTTGGGCGAACCGAAGGAGTCGTTAGGGAATGGACAACCAAACTTTCGCGAAGATGGTGGCCGAGGAGGTCAAGAACAAGCTGTCGCCCAGCCAGCGCAAAATCCTGCTGGAAAAAGAAAATTGGGAGAGGTGGAGGCAGAACCTCGAGGCGCTCATAGACAACCTCGATTCCCAGATATCCAAGACCGAGAAGGCCAGGCAAGACGACACCGAGAGGTACCAGTCCTTCGGCAACGAGGGACTCGTGCTGCTCGAGAGCGCGAACTCCTCGTACGACTCGCGCATCAAGAAAATCTCCCGCTTCAGGTTCCACGTCGAGAGGCGGCTCAACGAGGTGGCGACGATGATCGAAACCGGCGAGGTGCTCGAGAGCAACGGCTGGTCGAACGCGGAGTTCCTGCGCCGCGGCATAGCGAGGCACAAATCGCTCATGCGCGAGTACGAGTTCGAGGAGACGGTGCTCGACAGGGCTCTGTGGTCCCTGCTGGACGACAGGTGGGATTTCGACGACATACGGGTATCGGATGTCCTGTGAAGAAGCGGAAGCCGCTCAAGCGCTCAGGACGGTTGCGGCAGCGAAGCAAGAAGATGGAGGCGAAGTACGCCGACAGGAGGGTGCTCGTGGCGAAGGTCCTCTCCGAGCGCCCGTACTGCGAGGCGTGCCCGAAGTTCGCGGCGCACGACGGGCTGAGGACTTACCACCGCCTCGCGTCAAAGGACGTCCACGAACTCGTCCGCCGGTCGCAGGGCGGCTCGATACTCGACGAGGCGAACGTGATAGCGGTGTGCAGGAAGTGCCACGACAGGATCGGGAGGGAGCCGGCGCTGGCGTTCGACCTCGGTCTGGCAAGGCACGGGTGGGAAAAGTGAGGAAGGGCGTCGTAGTCACGCTCGGGATAGACCCGTCCCTCACGTCGACCGGCGTGTCGGTGTCGGGGCAGACGTCGAGCATCCGGCGCGACTCGTCCGGCCCGCAGAGGCTCGTCGAGATACGGGATGAGGTGATGCTCCTCGTCGCCGAGCACGGCGTCGATTGCGTGGCAATCGAGCACTACTCGTACGCCTCGCGCAACTCGCAGGCGCACTCGATCGGCGAGCTCGGCGGTGTGCTCAGGGTGGCGCTCCACGAGGCCGGCATACCGACCGTTGAGATACCGCCGACGTGCAGGGCGAAGTTCGCCACTGGCAAGGGGAATGCGGGCAAGGCCGAGGTCGTGTCGGCCATATCGGCGCGCACGGGAATCGTGTGGAACGGCGGCGACGGACCGGACAGGTGCGACGCTTGGGTGATCGAGGAAATGCTCAGGTGCAAGCTCGGCCAATCGGCGATCGAGTGGCCGAAATCCCACGCCGAGGGCCTAGAAAAGGTAGATTGGTCCCCACTAGATCGAATTGCGAAAGGACGGGCGAAATGACGGTCGCCAACAGCATGAGAACCTCACCGATAAGCCAGGTGGAAATAGAGGAGCGGATACTCAGGCTCCTCGACGAACTCGAGTACCACACGGAGGCGTTCGAATCCCTCGCCGAGGACAGCGCGAAGAAGGAATCGAGGCTGAAGGGCGAGTGGGCGAAGGAATACCTCTCGGCGAAGGGCTCGATTCGCGAGCGCGAGGCATGGGCGGACTACAAGCTTGCCGACATGGACTTCGACTACAAGTGCGCCGAGGCCCTGGTCAAGGCGAAGCGAGAGAAGTTGCTGACCCTGCGCACCGAGGTTGACGCTCTCAGGACGCTCAACGCAAACGTGCGAGTGCAGGTGTGAACGGGATACACGAGTCGCTCGCCTCCCTGGCGATGCCGCTCGGCAGCCTCGTTCCGCTCAAGGACAACCCCAGGCGCGGCGACGTCGATGCCATCGCATCCTCGTACAAGGAGTTCGGGCAGATAAAGCCGATCGTCGTCGCCGAGAACGGGGACGGACGCTACGTCATCATCGCGGGCAACCACCAGTACCAGGCGGCGAAGCGACTCGGATGGGACTCGATCGCGTGCACGGTGCTTGACGCCGACGAGAAGAAGGCGATGGCGTTCGCCTACGCGGACAACAGGACGTCCGACCTCGGCGGCTACGACGAGGACCTGCTGATGCAGATGATCGGCCAGATCGGGTCGGAATACTCGGAACTGATGAACGGCCTCGGCATAGACGAGTTCGACATGGCATCGATAGAGGAAACGGTGTCGAACGCCGAGAGCGAGATACTCACTTCGAGCGAGTTTGTCCCGCCAGTGATCGTCGAACAGCAGGACGCGGTGCCGGTCGTTCCGAAGGGCGAGGAATTGAACGTCGCCGCCCTCGGGAGCACATCCATACCGGGGATAAAGAAGCCGACCGCCATCGTGCAGTACACGATCGTCTTCGACAGCGTGGAGCAACAGAGCAGGTGGTACGACTTCGTCAAGTGGCTCAGGTCGGACGCCGAGACGGACGGAAACACAACAGCCGAGAGGCTCCTCAATTACCTAGAAGCGCACTGCGACTTCTAATGCCGCGGCAACGGCTGTTCCTTGATGCCTCCTGCGTGGACGCGGCGCGCGCCAGGATGCGGCACGTGTACGACACCTTCGACACCGTGTGCGTGCAGTTCTCCGGGGGCAAGGACTCGACGGCGATACTCCACTTGGCGAGGGAAGTACACGAGGAGCGGGGGCTCGGGCCGGTCAAGGTGATATTTCGCGACGAGGAAATGGTCAGCCCCATGGTCGTCGACTACGTGATGAGGGTGCGCGATTATCCGTGGGTCGACATGGAGTGGTACTGCCTGCCGTACGGCGCGGAGATATGGATACTCGGCAGGCGCGAGACGGCGTTGCTGTGGAGCGGGAAGCGGGAGCGCGAGGGGAGGTTGGTCAGGCCCATGCCGGAGTTCGCCATCAGCGCGAGGAATTTCGGCCTGTCGCACGACGAGCCACTCAGGGAGACGATCGACTACTACACGATGCAGGGCAAGAAGGGAAGGACGGCGTTCATCACGGGAGTGCGCGCGAACGAGTCAATGATCAGGTACAGGTCGTGCGTCCAGAAACTCCACGAGAACTACATAGTCACACCCTTCGGCGTGAAGCGCGGCCTCCCGCTCAAATTCGCCAAGGTCATCTACGACTGGCAGACGAGCGACGTGTTCAGGTTCATCCACGAATCAGGCGGCGAATACTCGGAGTACTACGATGCGGCAGAGATGACGGGTTCCAACACGAGAGTCGGCATACCGCTGCACTCGATAGCCATACGCAGACTCGGCGACGTCATCGCCACCGAGCCCGAGTTCTACGACCAGCTCGTGAGGGTGTTCCCGCGCATAGATGCGCAGAGGCGGCTCGGCAAGGACTTCGACGCCGACAAGGTGGTCGGGGCCTACTCGCAGGACGGGCTGGACGGGGTCAGCCAATTCATTTCCGATTTCATGATTGGCAAGACGATGCAGACGGCGGCCAGACGATACGTCTCGACATTCAAGAAGAAGATGGTTCACGACCCCGCCTCGTATCCGATCCACTGGCTGGTGAGGACGCTGTTGCTCAACTCGATACACGTCACCTCGGCGAACCCGGCTGGCCCGGGGACGAAGGCTGGCAGAATGATAAAGAACCAGGGGGAAACGAATGGCTGAATCAACCCAGATGAATCCGGGCGATCTCGCGCTTGCACCGTGGCGAACGACCTACACGCTCTCCCCCGACCTGGCGGTGCTGGCGCGCTCGATGTGCAGGCACGGAATCCTCTCCCCGATAGTGGCGAGAAGGCAAGGGCTGACGATTATCGACGGACACGAACGATGCCTTCTGTCGATGAACAACCAGCAGGTCAGGGAGGCCGTCGGGGCGACCGTGCCGGTTTCGTTGGTGGATTGCACCGAGGCCGAGGCGATAATCCTCCACGTCCAGATGAACAGGGGCAGGGGATCGGTCGTGTCAAAGAAGCTCTCCTCGGCGATAAGGCGCCTCACTTCGTCCGGCTCGGCGAACGAGAACGATCTCATGCTGGCCCTCAACCTCTCGGCCGACGAATTCGACCTGCTGGTGGATGGGACGATAATCAAGCACCGGGCGATAAAGGACCACCTCTACTCCCGCGCGTGGGTGCCGATCGAGTCGTCTGCGAAGGTGGACGAGCCGGCCATAGAGGCACCGCCGAACGACGACAGATAGCGGGCTAGTGATAAAATAACAACCGTCGGATTCATCAGACGGAGGAAGCATGCCGCAAGCACTCGTACCCGAAGCAGGCGACGAAGACATCAGCATTCCGAGGAGAATCGGTAGGGTCCTCGGATTCGCGTTCGGCCGCAACAGAGAGCGCAGCCCGGCGAGGGTGCTCGAGTACGCGCGCAGGCAGACGCGCGAGGAACTCAACGAGAGAAGAAGGGCGCGCGCTCGCAGGGCGGCCGCTCTCGGCAGGTAACCCCATGCCGGTAGCAACAGTCGCCGACCTAAAGACGTACATGGACATAAGCCTGACGAACAGGCAGGTGGACGCAGCCGAGATGGTGCTCGCCGGACTCCAGAGCGAGATGGAGCTCTACCTCCGCAGGCCCGTCGAGGTCGTCTCGGCGACGGAGCAGCACCGCATCCCCAGCGAGCACACGGGGATTCCGATGAGCTCCTTTTTCGTGAACTCGAGTCCGACCGGCGATTCCCTCTTCGGGAGCACGGTCGACAACACCACCTTCCTCGAACCGCCGACGACCGTGTACCTACTGAACACGCCCGTGGTCAGCGCGTCCGTGGTCAAACTGAAGCGACTGAGGGGGACGGAGAGGACGCTGGTGGCGGAGCAGGACTACGTCGTGCGCGGGTTCGGCATTGACGTGTTCGGGGCGTACGCGGATGACCTGGTCACCGTCACCTACACGGGCGGCCTCAACGGGTCGGCGATACCCGCGATCAAGTTGCTCATCCTCCGCGCCGCGACGAGGGAAATGCAGAACATGCACGACGACGTGGTCGGCGTGAAGGATCTGGAGCCGCGCAACGTCGCTCCGATGCAGACCGGCTTTCTCGAGACGGAGCTGATGTCTCTGAAGAGGTATCGCAAGAATCGGTACGGCTGATGGCTGACAAACTGGTCATAAAGGTCGACGCGAAGAAGGCGATTCTCCGCATGGTGATGATGAAGAAGCGGGCGAACGACATGCGCCCGATATTCCGTCGCGCGAGGGTCTGGCTCAGGTTCGCCAACCAGGAAAATTTCAGGCAGGGCGGCCTGCCATCCGGCGGGTGGTCACCGCTCGACCCGCAGTACGCCGCATGGAAGAGAACGAGCGGACAGGGCGGGGACATAATGATCCGCACGGGCAGGCTGTTCAGGAGCCTCTCGTCGCTCAACGGCCCGCCGAACAAAATCGATCTGATGGACGCGACGTTCGGAACCCGCGTCGAGTACGCGAAATTCCACCAGTACGGAACGACGAGGATGCCGAAGCGCAAGGTCGTCTACGAGCCGGTCGGGTTCGCGAAGAAGTTCGGCGAGACAGCAGCCACCTACATATGCCACGGTGAGATACGATCCGTCAGGGAGTCAATGCTGTGACGATGTACCCGATGCACGGGCCTCAGTTCGCCAAGCAGTACGTGAACGAGTACCTCAAGGTGGAGATGCCGAAGCGGCTGGTCAAGTACAGGAACGGCTGGGGCATCAGCAACGCGGACCTGCCGGATCCCGACGAGTACCTCGCCTACGAACCGATAGCCCTCGACCGTTGGCCGACGCTCATAACTGTCGCCATATCCACGAACTCGTTCGAGCAAATCGGGTGGGACGAGATGCACCCGCTCTACCGGGTCCAGTACTCGATGAGGACCTACGCCTGGGCTCGCACCGAGGGGTCTGAGCAGACGACCGTGATGAGGGACAGGCTGACGGTCGTCGTCAGGTCGGCGCTTCTTGACACCCCGTGCCTCGATGCCGCCGACCCGAGGCAGTCGTTCAGGGTGCAGATAGATCAGACGAGCATGCGCGAGGAATTCTCCGACGTCACCCTCCTCAAGGGCGACAGGATGCTCGCCGGCGCCTACGTCTCCTACAACCTCAACATAGACGAAATCCTCCACAGGGAGGACATAGCGGACGTCTCAGAGATAAAGATCGAGTACCAGTCCAAGGGGCCGGGCCAGTCGTTCCCAGACGACGGCTACACCAACCAAATCGTCGTCAATTAGTCTATTATTGTAGTATGTTCAAGCGTCTGTCCAGCCGTGCCGAGGATCCGGGGTTCCCCGACGCGGTGCTGCTCACGAACAAGTCGCAACACTGGATCGAGGTGACGGATGACGGCATGACGATTCCCCCGCACAGCCACGCGGCCATGGACAAATTGTCGGCCTCGTTGTCGCGACTGATACCCCAACTCATAGACGATGGCCTGCTGACCCTCTCTGGGGTGGCCCAGGCGCCCGCCCAGCCGCAGAAGACGAAGCGCAAGCGCAGGGGGGACGACGCCCCGTCGACGGAATCGCATCCGGTGGCAGAGGAACCAGAAGTTGCTAATTTAGTTGCCGAACCCGAACCAGAAAATTGGGTATCATCTAACGAGAGCATAGTCGGGCTTCCGACGACGGACGAAATTTAGCGAGGTATCATGCCAGGCGTAGTCATCAACACTTCGGTCCGCACAGGACCATCGGTCGCACTTCTCAACGAGGCATCGCAGGCGTTCTTCGTCGGCCTATCCGAGCGCGGTCCGTCAGATAGCGCCGGCCTCTGCACGAGCCTTGAGCAATTCGAAAATGTGTACGGTGGCTACCAGGCCTACTCTCTCCTCCACCCGACCGTCGAAACCTTCTTCGAGGAAGGCGGAACCCAGTGCTACATCGCCAGGGTCGTCGGCCCGGCCGCGCAAAAGGGCTCCTTGGATCTCGACGATGCCGACGGCAACGCGACGATAGTTCTCACGGCCAACGGAGCCGGCTCATGGAGCTCGAACCTGTCCGCCCAGGTGGTATCGGGGACAGTGTCCGGTTCATTTGCGGTCAAGATTTTCCTTTCGGGGACGCAGATTGCCACGACCGGCAACTGCTTCCTGCGCGAACAGGCAGTCGGAAAGATCAACCTGCACGCCACGGCGAGCAAGTACTTGGTCGCCTCGCTCGGGGCGGACACCAGCGCCCCCGTCGCGATGCCAGCCGCTGTCGCCCTCTCCGCCGGAAACGATGACAGAGCAGCCGTCGTGGACGCAAATTACGTCACCGCTCTCGCCCTGTTCAACGACGCGCTCGGTTCCGGCTCGGTCTCATGCCCGGAGTCGGGCTCGGCGACCGTGTACTCCGGCCTCCTCGCGCACGCGAATGCCTACAACAGGATTGCGATTCTGCACGGAGCATCGAATGCGACGATCGCGAACATAAAGTCGTTCGCGCAGACGATCATAGCCAACGAGACCAACCTCGAGCACGGCGCCCTCTACTACCCGTGGGTGTACGCACCGACGGCGGTAAACGGAGTGAACAGGCTGATACCGCCGGACGGGTACGTCGCCGCGGCGAGGTCAAAAACCGTGAACGGTACCGGGTCGCACGTCCCCTTCGCTGGCGCGGTCTCGGAGGCGGCGTTCATCGTCGGCGTGGTCACGGACATTGACAGGACGAACGGCAACGCCCTCGACGAAGAGTGCGTCAACGCGATTCGCGTAATCAACAACACGATCCGCGTGTACGGAGCGAGGTCGCTGTCCCAGGACACGACGAACTTCAGGTACATAACGTCACAGGACACGATCAACGGAGTGGTCACCCTCGCCTACAGGGCGCTGGAGCCGGTGGTGTTCTCGGCGATAGACGGCCGCGGCACGGTGTTCGCGAACATCGAGTCGCGCCTGATATCGGTCCTCGAGGGATTCCGCATCGCCGGTGCCCTGTTCGAGGCGTTCGGCACGAACGGCCAGAGGATTGATTACGGCTACACGGTCAAATGTGATGCTAAACTAAATCCAACGTCAGAATTGGCGAATGGCAGAATTAGGGCCAAGGTCGGCGTCAGAGTGTCCGGCGTCGGCGATCGCATCGAGGTCGAGATAGTCAAGTCCAGCCTGACCGCATCGGTCACCGCGTAACGGAGGAAAAATGGCAAAGGTAGCACAGAGGCAAGTTCTCGCATCGATCGTACCGAGCACGTCGGGCCAGACCACCCTTGGGCCGACCAACATTAAGCCCCCGACTTTCCCGAGCGGCTTCAAGTTCGCCCAGGTCTCTGGCGGCGAGATAACCGCGTCCGTGGAGAAGATCTACGAGGGCGGGAAGTTCCGACCGACCGTTCTCTGCGCCCCGGCGGAGATAGGCGACATCACCCTCACCGCGCACTACGACGATGACACCGCGTCCGGCGGAATCGCCACCGTGATCAAGGCCCTGCGGCAGTTCGTCGGGGTCGGCTTCTACGACGTGACGATTCAGAACTACAACTGCGGCATCACCTCGTCCGCGCACGACCGCCTGTACAAGTCGGCGCTGCTTGTCGGGCTGACCGAGCCGGATGGCGACTCGTCGTCCGGTGCCCCGACGACCTTCGCCCTGACCTTCTCGATAAGCGACATCGACGTCCCCGCAACAGCCCCGGCGGCGGCAACCACCAGTTCATAAGCCACCGACGACGGCCTAGCGGCCCCTCGGATTAGTTGCAGCGGACGGACCTTGTTGTTGCTAGGTTATTGCCGTCACCCCAATTCACCGAAGGGAATAATATGTCAAATGCACTCTACTCCTCCGAAGCCTCCGAGGAACAGCCACAGCCAAAGAACGCCGACAGCAAGAAGGCGCCGAAGCAGCCGGAGAAGCAGGAGACCCTGCTGGACAAGCTCACGACGGCGATCGGCGAGAAGGTGCGCAGGAAGGACGTGTTCATAAACGTCCCGGAGCGCCCGCGCGTTGCGCTGCGGATCAGCCCGAACATAACGCAGAGCCAGGTGCGCAAGTGGCGCAAGGAGGCCGGCGAGGAGACGAAGAACGGCATGGACGCGACCAAGTTCGCCACGTTCGTGATCGGGAACACCACCGAGGGCGTCCTCTTCGGGGACGAGGAAGTGCACGACGAGAACGGATTCCCGCTCAACTTCGCCCACGACCAGATACTCGCAATGACCAAGACGACGCGGCCAGTACCGGACGCCGTCCGAGCGTTCTTCGGACTAGACCCGCACGTGGAGGCGGCGGCATTGGCGATCCTTGATGCCGCTGGGTTCGGCGACACCATCGAGCCTGCCGAGGACCCTACGACGAAATCTTCGACGAATTAGTCGAAGAGCCGACGATAAAGTCGGCGGCGAGGCTGGGGGAATTGTGGGGAACCGACCCCATACGCCTGCTCGATTGCACCGATGTCGAGTGGGTCATACGCATGGCTTGTGCTAAAGTAATAGAGCAGGATCGCGCCGCGGCCGAGAAGAACGCTGGCATTTGAGCGGCCGGTCACCGTAATCAGACACCGGAGAAGGCATGCCCGACGAGCGCGTTGTAATACAAATCGAGGTCAGATCCGACGACCGGGAAATCGACCGCACGAGGCGCAGGCTCGAGCGCCTCTCCGGGGCCAGGGACAGGGACAGGCGGAGGGCCGACAGGGATCGTGGCCTCGCCTCGCGCGCCGAGCGCCGGCTGGCGAATGAAACGGGAAACCAATTCAACAGGGTGAGCCGCAAGTACAAGAAGAGCTTCGACTCCTTCGACAAGATGATAAAAATGACGGGCGGCGGGCTGATGAAGTTCCTCGCCCTCAGCGCCAAGGCGGTCGCGCTCGAGATGGCGGCCATGGGCGTCGCGATGATGGCGATCCATGTCGGATTTGCGGCCGGCAGGCTCATCATGAAGGCGTATCACGGCATGATGAAGATGGTCGCGGCCGGCATGGCGGGCGTCGCGATAGCGGCCGGGACGATGGCCGCCGCATTGCGCGAACAGCAGGCGGCCATGTACGCATTCAGCGGCAGGGGACAGGCGACGGAATTCGGCTCGGCCCTCAACCAGACGCGCGTGCAGATGCGCGCCCTCACCATGGACGCCGACCTCGCGTCCGTGGGGGTCGAGAACCTGGTCGCCGCATACGCGGAGGTCGCCAAGACGCAGGGCGGGCGTTTCACCACGGGGTCGAAATCGACGCTCAAGGGGCTCATGGACTTCGCCAGCGCCGGAATGGATCTCAAGGAGGGCACCAAGCAGGCGGGTTCGCTCATCGCCACCCTGCAGGACGCCAAGAAGTCGTACGCGGAGGTCGTCTCGGCCGGCAAGAAATTCAGCCCGCAGATGAAGAAGGCGCTCGAGGAATACGAGAAGTCGGCGGGCAAGGAGGGCAAGACCAAGGAGGCCCTGACCAAGGCGATAAGGTCGGGCGAGCTCGCCAAGCTCGGCGGAGTTGAGGGGCAATTCGCGGGCGTGTCGGGGACGCTCATCAGCACGCTGAAGGGGCAGTTCAACCTGCTCCGCGGGCAGTTCGCGGACTTCGGCCAGCAGTTCCTCGCCCCGATGAAGAAGGAGGCGAGGGAAGTTTTCGATGTCATCAGCACGGCCCTCAAGAGGATGAGCGGGCAGGTGGCGGACTTCGGGAAGTCCGGCTTCATCGACAAGATTTCTGTGATCGTCGAGAAGATCAGCAATTGGGTCGTCCGCGTGATGCGCGACTACCTCCCCGGCGCCGTCGGGATTTTCGAGCGGATCGGCGACTGGTGGGAAAGGTTCACCGAAGGCTGGGAGAGGATGAGGTCGGCGCTCGAGCCGTTTATCAAAGGCGCGAAGGTCGTGGAGGGAATTCTCAAACAGGCGTGGTTGCCGGTGTGGGAGCAAATCAAGGAGAACATGTACACCTTCAACGACCAGCTGCAAGAGAACGAGGGGCCGCTCAGGGATTTCGGAACGAACATAGGCCAGTTGCTGGCGAAGGTGATGGAGTATTTCGCGGAGGCAAGAAAACTATTCTTCCAGGCCCTGCCCTTCATCAACAAGGTGATCGGCGGCTTCACGCAACTCATAGAGCTGTTCACCAGCTTCCTCGGCATGTTCACGCAAATCACGGGGGGCAAGGACGGCAAGGGTGGCATAGGCGGGCTGGGCGGGGTCGGCTCGCTGATGATGCTCATCGGCCTAGCCAAGGGCATGAAGAACACGAAGGGCTACTTCACGCATGCGCAAAGCCGGTCAGGCATACGCGAGGTTGCGGACATGAAAGTCAATGCCGGCACCGTCTACATCAACGGCAAACCCGTGGCGCAGTACGGAGTGAGGGGGGCCGGCGGCAGCAGCGGCCTCGTTGCGGGGTCAAACACAATCCAAACCGTACCGATCCGACCCGGCTCGGGGCCAGCGCCCGGAGCGGGCCGTAGCGTGGGACCGCACACGGGTCCATTCACGGTTCCGGCGGGGGGAGCGCGCGGCGGTGGCGCCGGTTTTGCTTCTCGCGGCGCGGGTGGCGCCGGCGGAACGGGCGCCGGCGGAGGGCCGCGCAGGGGACAATTCGTTTCCACCCCGTTCGGAAGAGCGCAGGCGGGTCTGGGACCGAACGGCGGACCGGTGATAACTTCCGGCAAATACAAGGGCATGGAGGTGCTGACGCAGAGGGTGCGAGGGGTGGACATTCCGTACGCCTACGGGGGTCGCGGAACCGGTCCGGTCAACAACTCATCAGGGCGCATCGGACAGGGTTTCCGAAGCGGAGTCGTAACGCTCGAGGAACACAGGACGCTCAGGGGGCACAAAATCGTCGACTCGACGGGAAGGATAATCACAAGACGCGAGCGAATCGCCAGAGCGATAGGGGAGGGGCAGCGCGCCGGTTCGACCGGCTACGTGAAGGACGGAAGGCGCAAAACCTTCATGGACAGGTTCCTCGGCGGCGGCAGAAACACGGGAGCCAGCGGGTTCATCGGGCGCGCCGCCGACAGGTACAGGGACAGGCTGATTCGCAAGAGCGATTACCTCGGTCCCGTGGGTGGTGGCGGTCCTCCCCTTCCTCCCCCTCCCCCTCCGCCGGTCGACCCAGCAACGGGCCAACCCTACCCACCGGGAACGCCGCAACACAGAGGGTGGGTGCTGAGCACGAACAGGCTGTACGGCCCTGGGGCCATCGATACGAGCACCAGGCGTGGCAGGCTCAAGATGAGGTACTTCAACAGCAAATTCTACAACAACTTCATGTCGCCGACGTCGGGGATCGAGAAGGACGGCCCAATACAACGGGGCAAGATAGGTTCGGCCATACAGAACGTAAGGCTTGCCTCACGAGACGCGAGGATAAGCAGGCTCGGCGGCATGGTCTTCGGTAACGAACATAGGAAGGGCTTCCAGCAATCGGCCATGGGCGGCATGGGCGTGATGATGGGGATGGGCATGCTCGCGCAGAGCGGTAAGGTGTCCGAGGAGGCGCAGAAGTTCCTGTCGGCCGGCGCGATGATCGGCATGGTCAACCCGCTCGCCGGTCTGGCGGTCGGCCTCGGCGGCACGGCACTGACGGCGAAGACCGTCGGAGGCGGAGCCGTGAGCGGTGCCGCCGCTGGCGCCGCCATCGGAACGATGATCGCCCCCGGCTTCGGAACGGCGGCGGGCGCGATTCTCGGCGCCGCGGTTGGTGGCTTGATGGGCGGGCTCAACAAGGTCAAAGATGAAAAGAAGAAGGCGCGCGAGGCATTTGAGTCCGCGTTCGACAATATTTTCTCCAACGAGATGGTGAACATCCAACGAAAAATGATGGAGTCTGGCGGCTTCGGCAAGTCAGAGATAGCCAAGGCCGGCAGAAAGGGCGGAAGGCTGGACAGGGAACTACAGACAGTTCTGGACATGTTCTCAGGAGGCAAATCCAACGAGGAGATAGTTGAATACTTCGCGGCGAACAGGGGCAAGTTCGGGCTGGATGAGAAACAAATAAACGAAATGCGCAAACGACCCGAGGAGACGACAAAGGCATTACAAAAGACATCGGAAAAACAAAAAGCCATGAACCACCTGACCTCGATATACGAGAAGCGCCTGAGTGCGCTGTCGACCATGACGGGCAAGTCCGAGCAACAGGTCGAGTTGCTGGCGATGGAATTGGGGGTGGATCTGTACGACTCGACCGTCGACTTCAACGAGGTGATCCAGAAGCTCGGGGTGAGCGTCGTAAAGACCAGGGAACAGCTCAAAGGCATGCAGATGGACGTCGCGATCAAGGGGCTCGACCAATTCAAGACCAAAATAGTCGACGCGCTAGACCCGGAGATAATCAGCGAGAAGGCGCGGTCGTTCCGCGACCTCTTTGATTCCGCCGGCTCGGTGACCGACAAGGAGTTCGGCGAATTCATCAACAGTTTCGTCCCCGACTTCCTCGATTTCGCTGGCGGGGGTTTCGCCGGCATGCTCCGACTGAAGAGCATGATCGGCGTCGGAGGCACCGAATTCACGAGAAAGTCCCTGACGGAGAAAGACGCGGATGGGAATCCGATCACGAGCCCGTTCTTCGGGATGGAGAAGACGTTCACGGAGGGGCCCGGAGGCATTGCCCTGCAGGGTTACATGAACACCACCCTCGCCGAGCAATCTAGGAATGCCGCCGGACAGCTCAACGCCCTCCTGTTCCAATCGGAAGCGCAGAACAGGTTCATAACGGATGCGCCAACTTTCGCCAAGGCACTGCAGAGCATGCCCATAGATTTGGCCAGATCATTCGCGCAGGAACTCGAGCAAGGGACGCTGTTCTCCGACATCGACATCAACAAAATGACCAAGGTGGAGTTTGCGACGATGATGCGGGAAAAATTCGGGTTCTCGGCATTCCAACTCGGTCTTAGGGACGTGGAGGGACAGGACGGTCTGAACATCGCCCTCGACAAGATGCCGGAGCAACTCAGGGACACCTACGGCGCAATCATAGAGATGTTCGGCGCGTTCTTCGACAAGCGCGAAGACAAGCCGGAGTGGATGACCGATAAGTTCATCAAGTTCGTCGCCGAGAACAATGACACCAGCACCCCGAGGGGCAAGGGCATCGGCGACACGACGTCCTCGCGCCTCGCGCAGACGATGGGCAGGCACGCGGCGATGAACGGGATGCTGACCGGCACGAGGACCGTCACCTCGGCGTACAGGGACTTCGGCCTCGGGTCGATCAACTCCGACCATGTCATGGGCAGGGCGTACGACCTCACCGGCCAGAACCTCGGCGCATACCAGAGGCTCGTCCGCGCAAACGGCGGGTTCGCTGAGTTCCACGGGATCAACGGCGGCAGGCACCTGCACGTCGTACCGGGCCCCGGACGCTACGGCGACGCGGCATCGCCGATGGGGTCGATGCTCTATCGCTCGCGCCCCGGTGCATCATCCAACGAAAGCGGGGGCATCACGATCAACATGAACGTGACGGGCACGAGCGACCCGAAGGCGACGGCAGACGCGGCGATACGCCAGATGAGACTGGTGCTCGAGAATGAGAGGCAGAGGTCATGAGCGGGAGATGGGGATCGGGCGACGATTACGCCGAAAGACTCCTAAACATTTGGCTTGGCGACCCCGCCAAACAATTGGCCCCTGGCCAAATCATCAATGTCCCGGTGTCGGCAAACATGGTGGGGAAACAGGCCGACTTAACAAAACAGGGTTTCGCCTACGGGTACGACAACACCATTGAAGATTTCAAATCCAAATACTTCATTGCCGAGAAGCGCATCTGCCTGCAGGCCACCAACTACGCCAAAAAGGTCGAACTCAGAGAATTGTCGGGGAGCGCGCTCACGTTCTCGGTCACGACCTGGCTTCGCGTCTACAGGGAAATATATTACCCGAGCACCCAAAGTGGCTACCTGTACGCGGCCTCGGAAGCCCTCGGGCTTGGATTGGAAAAGGTGGACAAGACCAAGTCGGCCTGGCATCTACCCTTCGTTGGAACAGAAATTTTTCCCAACGGGGTTGACAACAATTTCGGCAACGGATCCGCCCGCGCTGTCGACGCAAAGTTTCCAAGTTGGACGCCCTACCCGACCGGGCCGGTACAAATGTGCTGGGTTTTCTTCACCATGCAGAACGGAACACAACGAGGGGCGATGTTTGATTTCTTTCAGCCGAGCTCAAAGGAATGGAACGAATCTCAGGTGCTGCCGCCCACCGATGTCACCCCCAAAAGCGGGTTGGGCGGCCTGACAAGCAAGGGAGGCGTCACTGGCGGCACCAGCGCCGGGAAAGATTGGTCCGCGACCGGACTCATGACGTGGGGATCCAACGGCCTTCCTCTGGGCATAATCACGGGCGAAGAGTTTTCGGGCAAGACGTACTATCTCGCCGATGTCTTCGGCGCCGATGCAAAGCCGAAAACCTCGACCAGCAGCATCAAACCGTACGGGGACAAAGCATTGTCGATTGTCGAACGACCGCGCACGATACTCGGCACGTCGGCGAACAACAAGGACGTCAGGTTGGAGGAAATGGTGGATGGGCAATACAGAACTGACCCGACATCCAAAAGCTTGATAGATTCAGCATCAGCGAACGGTCTCAGCATCCAACACGGGCAGACCAAAGTCCAACTGTTCTACGCGAATTTGTGGGCGCGAGTTGGGTTCAATGGCGGCTGGGTCCCATTGTTCTTCAATCAGGAAGCCGCTAACAACATCAACGAAATGATCGCACGATTCAGAACAAAGTCTGCCGAGACCCCATCAAACCTAACCGGGAGCGGCGGCATCAAAATCATCGCCACGGGAGAAACAGCGAACTACGTAAAGCCGTCGTACGAGTTCCATCCAGATGCGGATCCCGGGAAACTAGTGAATGGAAGGCAGGTCGGCTGGCGCCCAGTGCCGGTTACGGGATCAAAAGATTTCCTGCCCACCCGGGTCATTGACGGCTCAAGCATCGGAGAAATCCTCACCATAAATTACGAAACCTGGATACCTCCGTACCAACCCGGCCCCAATCCGACAAATGCCCACTTTGATGCCGCCAGGAGGGCCTACTGGTACGTGCTGCCCACGCAGGCAAGGGACACAAAGACAATCGCAAACGTCTTTACGCCGAACGGAACCGTTTTTGACAGTGATTCTGCGGTCATAAATGCCGCTTTCGGTTCGGGGGCACACGCTGGCGCAAAGGGGCTCCACTGGGGCAAGTTCCTGAAAAAGGAAATCCTCGCCTACGACAACACTCCCGCATTCCTCGCGGCCGACATAGAGGACGACCCCAACCAACCCGGCAGCAAGCGGACGAAAAACTCGCAGATGCCCCTTGGGATTGCCACGATTCCGACCGGCTACCCCACCAGTGCCCATCTGAGTGAGTGGGTGTCCAACCTCAGCATTGAGGCCTCGAACAGGGTGCAGGCGCGCCTGCAGGATGCCAAGGCCGTTGCCTACACATTGAGAGTGAGCGGCAGGTATAGGCAAACCAACCTGTCGGTCGTGGACTCGTTTGAGGTGTCTTTGGCGAACATAGAAGGATTGTCGTACAACTCGTCGGGGCGGATGGGCACATTCATAGGCAACTCGGGTTCGTTGGGGAGAACGGGATACTCGACTCCGGGGGCGGGGGCAAACGACCCGAACGACTCCGATGATCCCGGTGTGCCAGGTTCTGGGGGCGGCTACACGGGGACCCCGAGAGATTGGCGCAAAACAATTTCCGACTCCCTCGAAAAATTGGTGACGCCATCGACAGTGATTACCCTCACCGGTGTCGAACTTGTCAAATTCATCGGCAGGCAGGTAAAGATTGGGGCTCCGCTGCCGCTGGTCAAAGAACTCTTCCTCGAGAACCTGCTCGAAGCGAGGATTGTCTCCCTCATGAACACGGAGGGCATCAGCCGAAAGGCCGCAAAGCAGAAGGTCAAGAACGACCCCGTCTACCTCGCCCTCGTCGGCGAAATCGACAAGATCAAGAAGAAGGATTTCGCCGGCCCCACCGGCGGGACGAACAGCGGCTCCAGCACCCCGAACGAATCGAAGAAGGAACAGACCATAAGAATACAGGTCGTTCGCGGGCTGCCCGGATACATCGAGGGGAACAGGGTCTCGACCATCGCGGAGAAACCGGAATTGGTGCAGGTCTACGAGGCATTCGGCAAGGACGGGGAACTCATAGAGCCCACCGAAGCGAGGAGGTTCGTGTTCCCCCTGACGCCCCGCGAGGTCAACTACACGGGCATCGGCACGAAGTGGACGGAAATAGAGCGAACCGGGAACTACCCGATAGTCGACTGGCAGGGGTTCCAGCTCCTGAAGATCAGTTTCAATTTCGATCTGGTGAACGGCACGTACGCGGGGAACGCTTCCCGCGGTCCGGCGACTGGGTTCGGCTTCCTGCACGATTGCGAGAAGGACATAGAGACGCTGCGTCAGATGGCGCAGGCCCCGTACCCGGTCACCTTCCTCAACATGGACAGGTTCATGGAGAACGAGGTGCGCTGGCCCACCCTGACCGAAGGAAGGGGGATCGAGTTCGTGATAGCCGAGTTCAACGTCACCGCCGTGCAGAGGACGCCCGTCGACGGGCTACGCGCCACTGGCGCGGTGGCGAACCGCATATCGCGCGCTACCTGCAGCATGACGTTGCAGGAGATACCGATTGAGAACGTGAACATCGTCCAGATGCCGAGAATAAAGCCGTGCTTCAAGATCCTTCCGAACGGGAAAAAGACCTACGACTGCAGCGACAAGACGATCACGAAGGAAAAATTCAAGGAGTACCTGAAACTTGACACGGGGGTGAGTCGCTAATGCCAAGTTACTCCGGATACAGGGCGATTTCCTCCTACAAGCCCGACTCGCTCCCCTCGCGCGGGGCGGAGGTGTTCAACGTGTCCTTCGGCGACATACCGACGATGATCAAGGAGAAAATGAACGACTCAATACTGTCCTGCACCGTCAACTACAGCATGGACATGGCGACGGAGATAACCCTGAAAATCATAGACAGGGACTTCAACCCGCCGGGCGCAAAGAGGAAATTGAGCGACACGGGAGGCTACGCCCCCAATTCGTTCGCCGAGGGCAACTACTTCAACATCGGCAGGGACGTCACGTACATGTCGAGGCAGATAGCCAAATCCGAGTTCAACGACGATACAAAGCGGGCGGCGATCACGTTCCAGCCGGTGCTGATGGAGGTGGCGGACATATCCGTCGACCAGGAGCAGAGCGTCTCGCCGATTTGGACGGTCAAGTGCAGGCCGAAGGCGGTGCAACAGATGAAGCGCGACAGGAAGCCCGAGGTGATAGAAGGCGACGGCGCCGATTACGTCAGGGCGGCGTGCGCCAAGTACGGCATAAAGTGCGTCGCCGAGAACACGGACAAGAAGAAGAAGATCACCAAGGCGAGCGGGGACAACGAGGGCGACTCGACGTGGGACGTGCTGGGGAACCTGGCGCAGCAGGCCAAGTTCAAGATGTTCGAGTGCGACGGCACCCTCTACTTCGCGTCCATGAAGTGGCTCATGTACAAGTGGGGGCCGGACGCGATCACCTACGTCGCCCAGGTCAAGAACGAGAAGACGGGCAGGCTGGAGGACAAGGTGGTGACGCGACGCTACATACCCCTGATGCCGGGCGAGATGGGGGCCGATTACCAGACGCAGAAGATGCCCTCGATGAACAGGTCGGACAACGACGTCATGGAGGGCAAGGGGTCGGCGACGATAGACAGGACGAACGGCGTCGGCATACGCCCCGGCATGACGGTGTTCGTCGGTGGCATACCGACCTTCGTCGGCTACTACCTCGTGACGGCCGTGGACTACGAGGAGCGCTCGCCGAACCCGGTCGGAATCCAGTTCAGCACGCCAGAACGGAAACCGAAGGAGAAGAAGATTTACCTCCCGGTCGGGCCGATGTACGACCAGACCGGCGACCCGATCGGGCCGGACGTCCTCATACCGTACCAAATTAGGAGACAAACCGGCGCCGTCAAGACGACGGGTGGGAAACCCCCCACGCCATGAAGAAGTCCCACCCAGACGTCGTCAGGAAGAGTGGCGGGGCGCCGCTCCCGTTCCGGGGCGGCGGCATCTACCAGGCGAAGGTCACCTCCGCCGGAAACGGCAACACCGTGCGCATACGCATACCCGGGCTCGGGGTGCACGTGGCCAATGTTTCCGCGCTTGACATCACGGAGGCGAAGAGGCTGGCGGCGGGGGATTCCGTGATATGCGGGTTCCTCGAGAACGACAACCAGCAGTTGATCGTGTTCGGCAGGAGCAACGTCGTGCCCGATGTTTTCGCCACAAAGGTCGAATTGGCGGCGCAGGTCACCCAGCTCCAGGCGCAGATAACCGCGCTAAGCGCCGCCCTGACGGCCCTGACGAACAGGTACAACTCCCACGTGGCCCACCCGCCGCCGGCATGACCAACAACGGCACCAGCGACAAGAATGGCAAAATAGACTTATGACGACCCTCAAATTCCCGATAGCATTCAACAGCGACGGTTCCCTCGCCACGCTGGATGAAGACCAAGACGCCTTCTACGCCCAGTTGCTCAGCATGGCCGCGCTGACGGAACCCGGCACGCACCCGTACTCGCCATCGTTCGGGATACTCGACCCTTCCTTCAGGAGCGTTAGCAGGGGGCAATTCATGATTCACGCGAACAGGTTCGTGCCAGAGGTGGAGATAGTGGAGGCCGAGGGTGAGCAGAACGAGACCACCGGCCAGATCGTGCTGAAAGTCAAGTTTAGGAGGAAGTGAAATGTCAATAGATTTCAGCCCGTACGTCAACCTTCGCATATACGACAAGGACCCGATGGAGCTCTACCTGTCGGCCGTCGAACTCATGCAGATGAACGTGCCCCAGTTGAGCATCAGGCCGGGGACCATAGAGGACGGAATGATTCAGGCATTCTCGTTCCTCACCACGATCGCCATAAACCACATGAACGCGATGCCCGACAGGCTGGCCGAGGCCCTCGCCACCTTCATGGGGGTAGAGAGAATTTCCAGTTCGTTCGCATCCGTCCCAGTCAGGGTGACGGCTCTTGATTACGCAGGCGGGACGCTCGATGCGGAGACGACGCTGGAGCACAGATACACGGATGGTGTCGGAAAAGAGGTCAAGGAGTACTACGAACTGCCGTCCAGCACAACGATCGAACCAGTGGAACCAGTGCTGGGCGCCAACCCGCCGACACCGCTCCCCTACATCGATGTAATTGCCACGGCGATCGGACCAGGTCTCAGAAGGGCGGTAGTGGCCGGGGATGAACTTCTCATATTGAATGCCCAGAGCGTAAGCGATTCTGGTGTTGCCCTTGATGGCTTTATACAAGGGGGCGAAGAAGAGGATGATTCGTCGTTTCTCGCAAGGTTCGGCACCTTCCTCCAATCAATGACCTCGACCTCGGCGACATCAAAGCAGGTGGAGGCATACGTCCTGGCGAATTTCTCATTCGTCGGCAGGGCCAAGGCGTACGACCTGACGAACGGGTTGTCGAATCGCAATTTCGGGGCGGCGGACGTCCCCGGCTTCGTGACGTTGTACGTGTACGGCAACGGCCGCGCCCTGTCCGAATTTGAGAGGATGAGTATTTACAACGATGTTAGGGAAAGGATGCTCGCTGGGTTGACCCTTGTGGTCGAGGACATGAAAGTCCTTTCCGTCACTGCAGAGATTACCGTCAGGGTATCCGAGTTCGCCGACATAGTCTCCGTCAGCGAAGCAGTCAAGACGAAGCTCGCCACGACCCTGAACCCATCGGCCTACCCACTCAACGACCCAGCCATTCGCAAGACGGCCCTGCTCGCCCAAGTGACCTCGGTTCCTTTGGTTCTTTACGTCGAGGCAATGACCATGACGTGTGCCGAAACGACGTCCAACGCGGCGGGTGACTTGCTGTTCGGCCAGAAGGGTTGCCTCCCGGAACTCAGCATTGACAACATAACCGTGACGGCGAACCTCCTGTGAGCCTGAAGTTACCGCAGCGCAACCTGCTTCTGGCGACCTCCGCCATGCGGCGCATGGACGATTCGGGGGCGGACGTGAGTGCGCTGAGTATCGAGCAGAAGTGGGTTGTCGAATCGCCATCGACGGCGACAGTAGACGAGACCAAATTCTGGAGGTACGACAAGTACTCCCTAAAAATAACGAACGTCACCCCCCAGCCGACAATCGTAAGGCTGACCGAAGAGGACGTACCCCAACCTTACGCGGGTCAGCCGCTGGTTTTCTCGGCGATGGTGTACTCAGATAATGCGACGACCGTATCCTGCTACCTGCACAACGAGTACGCCCCGTACACATCGGTGACCCCGAACACGCAGGAGTTGGTGGCCGGCTCGTGGAACGCCGTCTACTCAAACGAGAACGAGTTCGGACAAGTTACCACTGCCGCCACGGATGTATCCATCACTCTGGTCATCGGGGCGACACAGAGCAAGGTCGTCTGGTTGACCACCCCATGTCTTACCCTGTCCAGACCAGAGAATTTCAACCAGATAACGCTGAATGCGAGGCAATTCCTCCCGGACGTAATTCGCGACGCCGACTCCGAGAGCAGCAACCCGACGAGGCCGTTTGCAAAGATGTTCCACTCAATGAGCGCCGACATGTCAAGGCTCATCGAGATGTACCTCGACATGCAGCCGCTCAGCGCAGCCGAGGTAGGGC
>Ga0194130_10000985_pt1 | contig 48768 bp, 39 predicted proteins | sample TA2KigsurfametaG_FD_160084 | JGI IMG/M metagenome (GOLD analysis project Ga0194130, IMG submission 160084) | Freshwater microbial communities from Lake Tanganyika, Tanzania - TA2015050 Kigoma 12 surface | ecosystem: Environmental > Aquatic > Freshwater > Lake | place: Tanzania: Lake Tanganyika...
TTCCCTTGCCCTCCGACCTGCAGCCAACATTGAACTGGTTCTCTGCTGCCCAACCGATCTGGGTTCCGTCGGGAGTGAACACGGCGCCCCGACCGAAACTGCCCCCTGTAAAAATGATGCCCCACTGACCAGCACCGGGAAACACCGCGTAACCCGCGGACTGGTTGAGCTGTTCACGAAGTCCGGCGACATTCTTCTCGAAGTAGTCAAGGCCACTACGCGCCTCCACAACGAAGGCCTGTCGATCGTCGACGGAAGGCGCGACGCTGCAACCAGCCACAGTGTGCACTGCGGCGATCAGGAACAGGAACGAGAGCCGATGGATCTTGGAGAGGTTCGATGTCATTGGGGCTGGAGAACGCTAGTGCATGTTCGGTGCTTTGCCCACCCGCCGCAGTTGACCGCGCAACGGAGATCGGAGCATGCTTCGCCGGGGTTCCGCCTTCAGCGAGATTGTCAACCCCAGATTGTCAACTCCAGTTCGACAGCAGCGTTGTCAAGTCAGATCCAGCGACCTCGCCATCTCGGTCGATGTCGGCCGCACAACTGGTGCAAGCACCCCATGCACCAAGCAGCATGGTCAGATCAGAACCGTTCACCAAACCATCACCATTGATGTCGCCAGGGCGAACGGGCAACCCAGGCGTTCCCTCGACAATCAGTGTGAGTGCCGCACCGAAGCTGCCCGTCTGCCATGTGACGCCATCCGTTTGTGAGACGACAGAGAACTGACTTCCGACGGACGCGAAGTTCCAGACTGCGTTCTGGCCAGGCTGCACGGTCGACTGCGCCACGATCCAGTACTTCTGCCCTGACCGCAGCGCAACGCCCCCCGCTGACTGCATGACTTCCTGCACCGGACTCCATCCAACAGCCTGAATGTTGACGGTCCACTCTTCCAGCACCTCGCTCGAAGGCAGGCTTGGTCCGGAACCCGATGCGGTGGACTGGTCTGTCCGCAGGGTGATGCGTACCTGCGGATGCGCGCCACCGCTGTTGTCCATGAACCAGATCTTCACGCGCTCGAGCGTGAAGTCGCCGCTTGGAATGAAGCGTGCACCAACACTCTGCTGCGAAGACACATCAGGACCCCACAGTCCGAAGAATCCGCCAAACGGATCTGCCGTTTGGTGCACGATGGCTGCAGCCGCTCCAGCAACCATCAGCAGAGGTGTGATCCATGCGAAGACTCGGCCAGATCTCATATCCTCAAAGGTATCGCAGGAATGCATGGAGGCAAGAGAAGTCCACCACATTCCCGAATCTCCTTTGCAGTCCGCAAATGGCGTCCGTGCGGTTATGGTGAAGACATGCGCGTCGTGAGCCTCCTGCCGTCAGCGACCGAGATTCTCTGCCGTATTGGTGGCGGGTCGCTGCTCGTTGGACGAAGCCATGAGTGTGATTTTCCCCTCGGACTCGACCATGTGCCGATCCTGACGGGACAACGCACGCCATCGTTCACAGGCGAGGGGTCAAGCGTGGACATCGACCGCTCAGTCCGTGCAGCATTGCATGCAGGGGAATCCCTGTACACACTCGATGTTGATCGACTGCGCGCCCTGAAACCCGACGTCATCCTGACGCAGGATCTTTGCGAGGTGTGTTCCATCGACTTGCCGACCGTACAGCGCGTCGCACGTGCGTTGGACCCGATGCCGACCGTGGTGAGTCTCGATCCAAAGTCCGTGTGGGCCGTGCTCGACGATCTGCTGCGCGTCGGCGCGGCAGTCGGACTTGAACGCGAGGCAGAGGCGGCGATGGTTGAACTCCGCGAAGGCTGGTGGACAGCCGTCGACTTCGTGAACCCCTACGAGGAGGGACCCGAAGTGCTCTTTCTCGAGTGGATGAATCCGACCTTCGTCGGAGGTCACTGGACACCTGAACTCATTCACGCTGCAGGTGGTCGGCACTCTCTCAACGCTGCCGGTTCAAAGAGCCGTGTAGCGACACCAGAGGAGATCGTTGCCGCCGCGCCCGACCGTGTGATCGTCTGCCCTTGCGGACTCGGGCTACCCGCGATTGAGTCAGAACTGCCCGCTCTCACTGCGCAGCGCTGGTGGAATGTGCTGCCCGCCACGCTCGACAAGGGTCGGATTGCTTTGGTGGATGGCAATCAGATGTTCAACCGCCCTGGACCGCGTCTTGTCGATGCGTTCCGGTGGATGGTGGGTTGGCTGCACAGTCGCCCCGAACTGATACCAAGCGACTTTCCGGTGATTTACCGATAAATCAGCCCTTTTCAACGGCCCCCCGCATCCGCATAATCGGCGGCATGGATATTGCTAGGCGGAGGGTTCCATGAACTTTGAACGCTTCACCACTCTCGCACAGGGCGCCATCTCGCAGGCACAGTCGCTTGCGGTTCGTGACCAGCACGGTGAGGTCTCTTCGCTGCATCTGCTGACGGCGCTCCTTGCCGAAAAGGATGGTCCGGCAAGTGGCGTTCTCGCCAAAGCGGGGCTCGATGGCGCACGTGTGCTCTCCACCGCGCAGGCTGAACTCGCGCGGCTGCCGAAAGTTCAGGGTGCGACACCCGGCGTCTCGCGCGATCTGACAGGAGCGCTCGGCGCAGCCGAACGACTCGCGCAGAAGATGAAGGATTCGTATGTGTCAAGCGATCATCTGCTGATCGCGCTGGCACAGGTGAAGGGAAGCGCACAAGATGTTCTTGCGGCGGTCGGTGCGGATGCCAAGACGCTTGAACGCGCCGCACTCGAAGTGAGAAAGGCCAGCGGCGTTCAGGGAATCCATGATGCCGGGGGCGAGAATTCCTTCGAAGCACTCAAGAAGTACGGAAAGGACTTGAACGAGCTCGCGGCATCGGGCAAGCTCGACCCAGTGGTGGGACGCGACGAAGAGATTCGCCGCTGCATGCAGGTGCTGTCGCGACGATCCAAGAACAACCCGGTGCTGATCGGCGAACCTGGCGTCGGCAAGACCGCCATCGCGGAGGGACTTGCGCAGCGAATTCTCAACGGCGACTGCCCGGAGTCCATGCGCTCCGCCCGAATCGTGGCACTTGATGTCGGCGCACTGCTTGCGGGCGCGAAGTACCGCGGCGAGTTCGAGGAGCGGCTCAAGGCCGTGCTCCGTGAGGTGGCGGCCAGCGAAGGGCGCATCATCCTCTTCATCGATGAACTCCACACGATCGTCGGCGCGGGCCAGGCCGAAGGTGCCGTGGGTGCGGGGCAGTTGCTCAAGCCTGCCCTCGCCCGCGGCGAACTGCACTGCATCGGTGCCACCACACTCGACGAGTACCGCAAGCATGTCGAGAAAGACGCGGCTTTCGAGCGCCGCTTCAGTCCCGTTTACATCGGCGAGCCATCCGTGGAGGACACGATCGCGATTCTTCGCGGACTCAAGGAGCGGTATCAGGCACACCACGGTGTCCGCATTCAGGACAGCGCACTCGTGGCGGCGGCGCAGCTCAGTGATCGTTACATCAGTGATCGCTTCCTCCCCGATAAGGCGATCGACTTGCTTGATGAGGCCGCCAGTCGGCTCCGCATCGAAAATGACTCGATGCCAATGGAATTGGATGCCATCCGTCGCAGCATCACGACGCTTGAAATTGAGAAAGCAGCGCTCCAGATTGAGAAGGATCCGCAGAGTGCGCAGCGACTCGTTGTGGTCGAACAGGAACTTGCCGAGGAGCGCGAACGCGATCGGGCCATGACTGCACAGTGGGAGGTGGAGAAGGCAGATCTGGACGCAGTCAAGCACATCGACCGCGATATCGAAGCGCGGAAGGTGGAGTTCGAGCAGGCACAGCGGCGCGGGGACTTTGACCGCGCGGCACGCATCCAGCATGGCGAAATCAGAGAACTCGAACGGCGACGCACCGATGCGGAAGCAGCACTGCGCAAGCGCCTGGAGTCAGGCGCCGCGCTCGTGAAGGAGGAGGTCGATCCGGAGGCCGTTGCCGAAGTGGTCGCCAAATGGACGGGTATTCCACTGTCCAAGCTCGTCGAGAGCGAACGGGAAAAGTTGCTGCACATCGAGGAGTCGTTGCAGCGGCGAGTGATCGGACAAGACACGGCCGTTCGTGCGGTTGCGGAGGCGGTTCGCCGCAATCGTGCGGGACTTGGTGAACCCAACCGCCCCATCGGCTCGTTCCTGTTCCTCGGTCCGACCGGTGTGGGCAAGACGGAACTCTGCAAGGCGCTCGCCGAACTGCTCTTCGACTCTGTCGATGCACTCGTGCGCATCGACATGAGTGAATTCATGGAGCAGCACTCCGTTGCACGCCTCATCGGCTCACCTCCTGGGTATGTGGGCTACGACGAAGGTGGCCGACTGACCGAGGCGGTACGTCGGCGGCCCTACTGCGTTGTGCTGTTCGACGAGTTCGAGAAGGCGCATCCTGATGTGAGCAATGTGCTGTTGCAAGTGCTCGACGATGGGCGGCTCACCGATGGACAAGGGCGCACTGTCAACTTTGCAAACACCATCATCGTCATGACGAGCAATATTGGATCCGCAGCGATCCTTGACATGAGCGAGCGCGGCGAACCGGAGGAGATGATCGAAGCGCACGTCCGGAAGATGCTCAAGGAGCACTTGCGTCCAGAACTATTGAACCGAATCGATGAAACAGTTGTGTTCCAGCAACTCAGCAGCACTCAACTGGCGGCGGTCACGAAGATTCAACTCGAGCTTCTCGGCCGGCGACTGAAGCAGCGTGGTATCGGGCTTGATGTATCCAACGATGCCTGCAAAGCGCTTGCGGCGGAGGGATATGACCCCCAGTTTGGTGCGCGACCACTCAAGCGCGTCGTGCAGCAGCGAATTGAAAACCCCATTGCATCAAAGATTCTGAGCGGTGAGTTCCAAGATGGCGACACGATCGCGGTGGACTATCGGGGCAAATCCTTCACCTTCGAGAAGTCCAAAGGAACTCCGCAGAGGGCGTAAGTCGCCTCTCGCGGACGCTCACTCGGCATGCAGCAGCGGACCGAGTGCGGCCGCACAGAGGAGCAACTCTGCCGTCTCGCCCTCGCTGTAGGTCCTCGGTGCGACGCAGGCGATGCCGATCACGCCCACGACATCACCTGTTCGAGCATCGATCGCCGGAACCGTGATCGCACCTTCCATGCCCGTCGCGCGCGCGCCAGGGCGCACATCACCTGACTGATCGCTCTGCAGATTGCACACGTTCACGGGTACACGGCGCGATGCCGCAAGTCCCGCGAGCCCCTTCCCAAATGGAATCGTGCGAATCGCATCAAGCACGGGCGGCGGAAACTGGCCCACGACTGCACGCAGGTGAAGGTGTCCATCCGTTGCTGTTCTGTGAATAGTTCCACTATCGCATCCAAAGTGATGGATCATCGCTTCGAGCGCCTGCTGCAGCGTGAAGTGATCGCCCAGTGAGGCGAGTGGTGCAGGTTTCGACGTCATGCGGCGAAGGCTACGCGCTGGCTGCTCAGCCCTAGCGCCAACGCTCACTCCATGCCTGCAGCATCAGCACGGACCACACTTGGTGGCGCGGCGCATCATCGCCCGCCAGCAGTTGTTGCCAGAGTCGCTCCACGGCATCCGCGCGGAGAAGCCCCGCGCGCGAAATGGCGCTGCGTGAAAGCAGCGATTCAGCCCACGGACGAAGGGGGCCGCGAAGCCAAGCGGCAATCGGAACGCCGAAACCCATCTTGGGGAGATCGGCAACCTCGGGCACCACGGAACGCGCCAGTTCGCGGGCCGCCCACTTGCATGTGAACGACCGATGATCCCGCCCAAAGCGAACCTTCGCGGCAATCGGCAATCGCCACGCCCACTCCACGAGATCACGGTCGAGAAACGGCGAACGCACTTCGAGCGCGACTGACATCGATGTGCGGTCCACCTTCACCAACAGATCGTCCACGAGCGCTCCCGCGAACTCTTCGCGCAGGACGCGGCGCAGAACGCCATCTGAAGTGATTGCATCATCCGCATCCTGCAGGCGCGCCAACGGCTGTGCGGCCTTCGCGAGCAGCGATGCGCTCTCCGGTCCGATCGATGACAAGGCATCGATCGCCCCATCGAGTGACTCCGACAAGACGAGTGCGCGCATTTTCTCGAGCTTCTCATACAGGCGCACAGCGCTCCCCTGCCCAGTCAACTGCGGAACCCGTTGAAGGAGCCGGACGAGAAGCGGCGCCATCTGCCGCGAGAAGCCCGCCTGCATCCGTGCAACCCATCCGCGCCCGCCAAGTCGCGCACTCCACCACGATGCGATCGCCGCACAGCGCTCGTACCCGCCAAGCACCTCGTCTCCGCCGTCGCCACTGAGAGCCACCGTGACCGATCCGCGTACAAACTCGCTGAGCATCAGGAAGCCGATCTGACTGCTGTCTGCGAATGGCTCATCATGCACCTGCGACAGTCGAGTCGCCGCCGCAAGCACATCCGCACCGCTGGCGATGCGCAGCGCATGCTTCGATCCGATCGCGCGAGCTGTGGACTGCGCTGCAGCGCTCTCGTCGTAACCCGCAACATCGAAACCGAGGGTGAACGTATGGATTGCGGAACCGGTCAACCGCGCAGCAGATGCCGCGATCAGCGCGCTGTCGATCCCGCCCGAAAGACACACACCAAGCGGAACATCCGAACGCAGCCGCCGAGCCACGGCCGCGTCGATGCGCTCCTGCAACTGCCGCGGAACCTGCAAAACATCGGTCGACAGCGGATCGGATTCGCACGCGCGTGCGACACGAAGTGGATTCCACCAATCCAGTCGCTGCGGCAGTGCGCCCGCGGCAGCGTCGATCGACCAAGACAGCACTGCACCCGGCGGGACACGAAAGATTCCCCGCAGGATCGTCTGTTCACCGGGCACGCAGCCGTACCGCAGGAACGCCGCCACAGCGCCTTCGTGCACGGGTGGCATCGACCGCCCCATGGCTCGCAGTGCGCGCAACTCGCTCGCGAAGCCGAGAACGCCATCGATCCAACCCCACACCATCGGCTTCTTTCCCGCACCATCACGGATGAGATGCAGCACGCGCCGCTCCAGATCCATGATGGCACCAGCGAACATGCCACGCCAGCGATCCAGCGATCGCTCCAACCCCCAAGCATCAAGCGTGGCGAGCATCACTTCCGTATCGCTGTGACCGCGCCACGCCGCGATTCCCGCACGGTCAAGTTCGACGCGCAGTTCTGGCGCGTTGTAGACCTCGCCATTCCACGCGATCACCCAGCGACCTGATGCGCTCACCATCGGCTGATGACCCGCAGGCGTGGGATCCATCACCGCAAGCCTGCGGTGCGCCACACCGACCGGGAGCGGCGGCTGCCACCACACCCCGCTGTCATCGGGGCCACGGTGTTGAAGTGCATCCGACATCCGATCGAGTACGACGCGCGCATCACGCACACGACTACTCGGATCGAGAAGACCCGCGACTCCGCACATGGCTCCGAGGATAGGGCGATATCCAACGAACCAAGTAGGATGCATGCATGGCGAATCTCATATCCGTTGCTGCATCCCGACCCGCAATCCGACACGCCGCTCGATCACTCCTGCTGGCTGGCATGCTGCTCCTTGCCATCGGCTGCGAACAGGTCAGCGATCGGCTGCCCGCCGCTGCCTGCTCTGCGTCCACGACAAGTGTGGTGCGTATCTCAACTACAGGTACCGATGCAACCGCCATGCAGGAGAGCATCGAGGCGCTCGCACGCATCATGATGCGATCCAAGATTCCAGTGGTTGTTCAGGCTTCGGGTTTGCTGCAACTGCAGGCCCTCGGAATGGATCAGCAGCCCGACATGGTGAAGTATGGCAAGGCGCTCGCTGCACTTCGCGCCTTGGAAGGCAGCAACATCTACTTGCTTGCTGATGAAGCGCCCAATCTCGATCTCGGCACCGTCGGAGCGTTGATGGAAGATCCTGATGCGCTTGTACTGCTCGTGCAGACCAAGCGGCTCGGCGCGGCGAAGGAGTTGGAGGCGGCCATCCGCGAGTGGATGCCGGATGCGTCCGTGGAGTCGGTGGGTGGCGGGTGGTACCAAGTAAAGCCAGAGGGAACGACCCGTGCCCTTGGAAGCGGCGATGTCTCGGTAGCGGCTGCACTGGAGAGCGCACTCGCTGGGGTACCTGCATCCTCCGTGACGGTCGGACTTCGCGTCACCGATTCGATGCGTGAATCGCTCGCAGAAGGAATGGACGAGGATGGAGGCATGCTGACCGCTGCGCTCGCCGGATTCGAGGACTCCATGAAGTCGCTGCAGACGGCGTCCATCGGGCTTCAGTTCGGCGAAAAACCTGAAATCCGCGCGGCCATGATGTTCAAGAGTGAGGATGCGGCACAGGAGTTCAATGAGTCGTGGACATCCACCACGCGCAGCCTCACATCGATGCTCGGCATGATGATGGCTTCACAAGCCGCGGACGAAGAGGAAGAGGGCGAAGATGCACCGCCGCCGATGGATATGACGATGTTCTCCGGCATGGCCGAAGCCCTCTCCATGAAGCAGGACAAGCAGCGACTTTCCCTTGTCATCGACGACGCAGGTTGGCGCAAGCTTCTTCCCTGAAGCCGCCACCGGCGAGGCGTTCAACCGCCGCCAAGCTGGCGCGCTGCGTGCAGGAATGCAGCATGATTGGTGCGTAGCTCGCTCATGGAGTCGCCACCGAACTTCTCCAGGAATGCGCGCGCGATCTCGAATGCGACGACGTGTTCCATCACAACGCTCGCCGCAGCAACGGCGCTGATATCGGAGCGCTCGTACTGACTCTGTGACGCCTCGCCGCTTCGGAGATCCACGCTCGGCATACCGCGAAGCAGCGTGGAGATCGGCTTCATTGCACCTCGCACGACAACGGGCATGCCGTTGGTCATGCCGCCCTCAAGCCCGCCTGCATTGTTGGTCGGGCGCGTGAATCCAAGATGGCTCTCCCCACGCCGGGCCGGATCGAAGTGGATCGGATCGTGCACCTCGCTGCCCCGCCGTGCGGCGACCGCCATTCCAAGACCGATCTCCACACCCTTGAACGCCTGAATACCCATCACAGCTGCAGCAATTCGCGAGTCAAGTCGTGCATCCACGCTGACACACGATCCAAGTCCAGGGGGGAGACCAAAAACATGCACTTCACACCAGCCACCCACCGTGTCCTTGTCGACCTTCGCCTGATGGATCGCCTCCACGAGGCGCGCAGACACGGACTCGTCAGGGCAGTACATCTCGCTCGCGTCGCGTCGAGTGCGCAGTGCAGGGAGTTCTGCCGCACTCGGCTGAAGTGCACTCTGCAGATCCAGAGCGCCTCGAACGAAGCCAAAGACCTCCACTCCGAAACAGCTGAGCAGACAGCGCGCCACGGCGCCCGCCGCAGTTCGCGCAGCCGTCTCGCGTGCGCTCGCCCGTTCGAGCGTGCCGCGACAGTCGGTCGTGAGCCATTTGATGCTGCCCGCAAGATCTGCATGCCCAGGGCGGGGACGGAAGACAGGCGGGGTTCGCTCCGCATCATCGATTCGTGAGTCAGCGTTCACGATCTCGATGGCGATCGGTGATCCGATGGTCATCCCCTGCCGCACACCCGAGAGAAAGCGGACCACGTCTGTCTCAATGCGCTGCCTCGCACCGCGCCCGTAGCCACCTTGTCGGCGGCGAAGTTCGCCATCTATGAATGCCGCATCGATGGGGACCCCGGCGGGCATTCCCTCGATCAACGCGATCATCGCGGGACCATGCGATTCGCCCGCCGTTCGGTAACTCAGTGTCGCCAATGCATTCCTCCTTCTTCGATGCTAGAGGGACCGTGATCTCGCGTTCATATCCATACCGATGTCCATGTTCTTCGGGTCATGACCCGTCCACAATCGGTGCTGCTGCGCGGCCTGTGCAATGAACATCGACCAGCCACCGATGGCATGCGCTCCTGCTCTTGCTGCGCGCCGAAGAAATGGCGTCTCCTGCGGCGTGTACACCAAGTCCATGGCAATCGTCGTGTCGGTCAGTGGCACCGTCTCTGGCAGCGGATCCACGTCGGCATCTTCGCCGCTGACCATCCCCGCGCTCGTTGCCTGAACGATCACATCGAAACGAGTCGCACCGAGATCAAAGAGCGAACGCGCGGCGATCGATGATGCCGCGTTTGCGCCGAGACCGAGCGAGTTGTTCAATTCTGCTGCGACGGACATGGCACGATCTGTTGTACGGTTGGCAATCGTGACCTCGGCACCTGCGGAGGCCAGCGCGACAGCCGCCGCTCGACCTGCGCCACCCGCACCGATGACGAGCGCGTGCCGCCCACGGAGGCCACCACTCCAACCGTGCGTCCTCGCCGCGCGCGACAGCGGATCGCACACACCCGCAAGATCGCTGTTGGATGCGTGCAATGTCCCATCCGCCGCGACGCTGATGGTGTTGGCTGCGCCGATGCACCGAGCCATCGAATCCACGACACCACCACGCTCCTCGACGAATCGGATGGCGTTCAACTTGTGCGGCAGGCTGACCGCGCACCCGCTGAAGTGCAGCGTGTCGAGCGAAAGCAGTTCAAGAAGTGTCGCCTTGAACGACTCCCATGTTGGACCGGCGGCAATCGCAAAGAGGCGCGCATCCACACCTCCCTCACGGAACCAACGGTTGTGGAGGGCGGGAGAGCGCGAGTGCCCGACGGGATGCGCAAGCACGCCGTACACACGTGTCTTCGGCCCGATGCTGCGGAAGTCCCACTGCTGCACCAGTTCCTCCACGGTCGGCTGTCCTGGCGCGGTGCCCTGCGCATCACTGCGCGCATACGTCAAGAACGCGCCAAACTTCGGCGCGAGAACGCGGCTCATCAGACCATGCTCACCCATGCAGAGCGCAATCGTCGGCTTCGCGCGCGCCGCGAGTACCTCGAACGCCTCCGTGTTGTCGCGTGGCGTACGTGCTGTCCATACGACTTTGCTCACCGTGCTCGACGGGTCTGCCCACATCTCGGCGATCCTCGCGGAAAGTCCATGCGGCCGACCCTCAAAGTCATGAAACGAGAGAATCACGCGAGGCCCGCTTCCGCTTCCAAGAGATCCAAGCCTCGACATATCACGAGCGCGTTCCCCCGCCATGCTGTCCGAGCGATAGGTTGCCAACTCAACATCCACGTAGGCGGCAGGCGGGTGCGCGGTGCAGGCAGCGGTCCACACCTGCTGCCGCTGCTCGTCCGTCCCGCAGAATCCACCACCCTCGGCGACATGACGAACCGTCACGATGCACGGCATCGGAGCGTCCTGCACGAGACGCGTGACCGCGCTTGCAGCGCCCGGCTCCTGTGCGAGTGAATCAACGCGCCACTCCACCAGATCCGCTCCCTGCGCCTTTGCCAATCGAGCGGTCTCCAACGCGGCGCTGATTTGATCGGCGCGCACGACTGGAACAGCAACGGCGATGAACGTCATGCGCCGAGCATAGACCGCGCTCAGCCCGTCCTGCTCGCGTGATGACCGCTAGCATCGGTCGTGCGCACGAGAGACGCATTCATGAGTGAGAATTCAGAAATCGAAGAGAGCGCATACGGTTGGCTGCGCGGGCATCTCGCGGGATTCATCCGCTTCGATGGTGAGCGGGTCGCTTTTCGGATCGCACCCATGCCAGATGGGCGATTCGTCGCGCCGGTCATGGTGGCCATGTTGCTCGCCGGCGAAGTGGTGATCGAACTGCCCGATGATGGCGAGGAAGATCTGCATCTCATGGTGACCCTGACGCAATTCCACGACCGCGGTGAAGATGGTCGCGCGGCGGATCGATGGCGCGCCTACCACGGCGATCCGCCCGATGTGAATTGGGCGTTCATCGAAGTGGATGCCGCGAAGTTTCGCGGGTACTTCATCGACGGCGAGGTCTTCCGACGTCCCAATCCAATCCTTGCCGACGAACCCGCCATTTGCAGAGCTCTGAATGCAGGCGACCGCAATCTGCTCCGACGGGCCATCGATGCTGCGTTCCGCATCGACGCGGCTGATCCTCTCGTTGTTGGCGTCGATGGATCAGGGATCGATGTGCGCCGCCAGTTTGATGTGGTTCGGCTTGCGCTGCCCACGCCATTCACGGATGCCGCAGGTGCCGAAGCCGCACTGCGTACGCTCATCGACCGCGAAGGCAATCCGCGCCGCACGCGCGCATGAGTGACGCGCCCACGAAACGTCCATGACCGACGTAAACCCAGCCGCCGAGCGCCCCTCTCTGTGGGATTCGATCCGCGAGGATCTCGCGCCCGAACCGGGCCGCCTGGGTGCTGCCCTGCGGCTCGGGCTCGCAGCCATACTGACCATCGGTCTCGAAATGACGCTTTGGTACGAGATCCTCTATCCGGGAATGACGACACTGCTGATCCTCACCGAATCGCGCGGCCTCGGCACGCTGACGCGTATCGTGTTCGCGCTCATCGGCGCCACCTTCGGCTGCGCATGCGCGGTTGCACTTGCTGCACTCTTCATCCAACAGCCGTGGTTCCTCCTTCCGATCATGTTTGCGTACATCGTGGCGGTGATGTACTGGATGGGATCGAGTCGATATCGTGGCGCGCTCTTCGTCGCTGGATACTCCTTCATCGTCACCATCTACATGTCGTTCTTTGCCAAGGAGCAGGCAGAGCACATCGCCACGATCGTCTACCGATCCATCATCACAGGCATCGGGTGTGGCGGTCTGGTGATGACCTTTGTTTGGCCAAACCCCCCGTGGCGTCCCCTTCGTGCGCGACTGATCGAAAGCCTCGAGCAGAGCCTGCAGGTTCTCCGTTCCATCCGTGAGGCAAGTGTGTCTGGAAGTCCGTTTCCTCCCAAGTCCGTTCATGACCAATCGCGAACGACCGCGCTCATGCAACTGATACAGCACACGGAGACTGACCTCGACTTGGAACCCAACGAGACGAGTGCGCTCGTCACGCTTGTCGCATTGGAGAGCCGTGCCGCGGCTGTCAGCGCCTTCGTGTCCGAGGCTGCGCATACCAATCGCAGAGCTGACATCGTCGCAGATGTCATGCTGCTTCAAGATTGCGAGGAGCAGTTGGAAGTGGTGATCGCCACGCTCCAACGTCCACCCTCAACGCGAGCATTCGATGGCGATGAGGGCGATCTCTCGCCTGATGCGCCCCCCAACGCATCACCGCTGGAAGTCTTGCGCTCGCTCAAAGCCACCGCACCGCGGGCGCAGCGTGCCGCGACTGTCTTTGGTTCGCTCCCAACCGAGCGAAACTTTCTTGTCGAACTGTTCCGCGAACTCGAGCACTGCATCCCTCGCCTCTTTCGCATGCCACTGTGGCCACCGAATCCGATGCAGTTGAAGCACGCCACCAAGTGTGCCGCATCCATCATGTTCTGTGCGCTCTTCTGCATCTCGATCAACTGGGCAACCGGCATCGGTTGCGTCGAGACGGTGATGCTTGTTGTGCAGGCCACCTTCGGCGGCACGCTCCTGATCGGCGGTCTCCGCTGCATCGGTGTCGTTGCAGGCTATGTCCTGTCGATTCTGCTGATCATCTTTCTGATCCCGACTCTCGAAACGATCCCCGGCTTCCTCATCATCTTTGGCATCATCGTGACGGGCGCGGGCTGGGCACTTCATGGATCGCCGCGAGTCGCAGTACCTGCCTTGCAGACCGTGATCGTCCTCGACTTTGCACTGTTGCAGTACACGGAGCCCTCCATCTCCCTTGTTCCCGCGATGGACTTCTCGCTCGCCGTGGCCATGGGAGTGCTCGTGACATTCATCTTCTACCGGCTGCTGTGGCCCGTCCGTGCAGCGCACGAGATGAGGATCGCAGTCGCGGACATGCTGCGCAAGACCGCGGCCCTTGTGCGAAGCGCGTCCACCACCCCGCCGCGACAGGCACAACTCGATGAGATCCGCCTCGCTGTCGCCGATGGAATGCGGACCGCCATGTCCTTCCATTCGAACGCCCAGCTCGAGGCACAGGTTCAGCCCATGCGCGGAACGACAGAAATGAGCCTGATCACTGATAGTGCCGCTGTGTGCAACGGCATTGTTGGAGCGCTCGAACAAGGCAGAGCCATTCGCGGCGGACTTGACGGCGAAGCACCACTTTTGAACGCCAGCGCGGACGCGCTCGATGACGCGGCGGCGAGCATCGCGGGGCAAACATCTCACGCCGAGAGCAGACCTTCGCGAGCGATCGCAGCGGATCCCGCGCGCGCATGGACACATCGGTTGGTGGAACAGACCGCTCGCGTCGATGCGCTACGCACACTCGCGGAGAATCTCGATGCGCAGCCGGAGGATCGCCCGCTGCTGCTCGGTCTGTCGTGAGCGAAGGGCGCGCACTTCGGCGCAGTGAAGTCAGGGCGTCCGTCCCGGCGAGGGGGGCGTTCGTACCGCGCGCGTGTTGAGCGTGTCGAGCCAGCGTTCCAGCGCATCGGGGAGCAGCGGCTTGAGGATGTCAGGGACCTCGCGCTTGTCACGCGAACACACGATGGCCGTCGCCGTCGCTCCCATTCGATAGGGTTGCTTGATCGGATCGGGCGTTGGATCCATCACGATGCGCACGGGGAATCGCTGCGCCAAGCGAACCCAGTCCAGCGTCGGCGAAACCGTGGGAAGAACACCATCACTGCCCTGGTCCGAGTTGTAGAGCGCCCACGACACACCCTGCACAGTGCCAGAGAACCGCGTGAGCGGATAGGCCATCAGATACACATCGACCGCCATGCCAGGCTCGATGCCGCGCAGATCCGTTTCTTGGTAGTTCGCCAGCAGGTACCAGTTGCTCGCATCCACGAGCGCGAACTGCTGCTGTCCGATCTGCGCGAACTGCCCCACCGAAATGTTGAAGTTCGTCACATAGCCATTCACGGGTGAACGCACCTCGCAGTAGCCGACGTTGAGCTGCTGCTCCAAGACCTCCGCCTGTGCGCGCATCCGCCGCACATTGAGATCACCGATCTGACCGAGATTGGCCTTCGCAGACGCGATCGCCGCCTTCGCCTGCGCCACTTCCGCCTCGGATGCCCGAACATTGCGCTTCGCCGCGTCCACCTGATCCGGCGTTACGAACTGGCGCGGCAACAGCGGCTCGATGCGCGCGAGATATGACACGTTGTATTCCGCACGCGCCTCCGCCGCGACAAGATCCGCCTCCTTCTCGCGAATCACATCCTCGAGAGCCTGGATCTCCAGATCGACATAGCCGAGGTTCGCGACCGCAAGATCGAGCGCCGCCTGATAGGGACGCACGTCGACGCGGAACAGGAGATCTCCCACCTTCACCTCCTGATTGTCGACCACATTCAGTTCCGTCACGTAGCCCGAGACATTCGCCGCGATGCCCACGATGTTGGCGCGCAGATAGGCATCGTCGGTGCGCGGACGGATGTCGAGTTCCCACCATGTCAGAAAGGACAGCACGAACGCGAGTGCCACCATCACAATGCTGAAGCCACGACCAGCCGCGCGGTTCATCGCGTCTCCCTTGTTCGGCGAGGATGCGGCGGACTGACTCATGTACGGAAGATCAGCAGCCAGAGTCCGAGCGTGCAGTTCAGGTACACGCAGAAGTACACCAGCACGCGCGGGCGCACGAACGATTCCCAGCCCAGCCGACTGACGATCCATCGGATGCCGCCAAGCAGGAACCCCGAGGCAATCATGCACAGGAGCCACGCGGGGAAGAACGCCCCATCCACCGACAGAATCGGATCGCAGCCGCACAGCAGCGACGCTGCCGCGGTGGCGACAAGACCGTGCCACAGGAGGCGACCGCGCGATGGAATCGGCGAATCACTCATAGGAGCGGAAATCATAACGATCATCCATCGAAAGCTCCTACCGCGTCGATGTCACACGTTGCACGCCATCGGATCGGAAGGGCGAGCCCATACACTGCCTCATGCGCGTCGAAGGCGCGTAGGAGCGTTCCATGGCAGAAACCAGCGGTCCATCCAAGTTCGCAGGCAGCCTCAACAGTGCGATGATCGACGGGCCCGAAGCGCAGGCGGCGCTTGAGTACGCCATGCGGTTCGGCGAACCGGGCTTCGAGGATGTCGAACGCATTTTCATCACGCAGCACTATGAGGGTTACTCGGCGGAGAATCAGGAAGCGTGGACCACGCTTTTCGACCGCCAGATGGAGTTCCTCGAGTCGCGCGCATCAAAGACCTATCTGCAGGGTGCACGCAGCATCCAACTCTCGCGGGATCGCATCCCACATCTGCACGGACCTGAATCGATCAACCACCACCTCATGCGCCTCACCGGATGGAAGAGCCGCGGCGTACCAGGTCTTGCGCCTGCGAAGGCGTTCTTCGCCGCCCTTGCACAGCGTGAGTTCGCCACCACCATCGTCATGCGCCCAAAGGAGTCGCTGAACTATCTCCCCGAACCCGACATCTTTCATGATGTGTTCGGTCATGTGCCGCTGCATGCGGACCCGATCTTCGGAGAGTTCCTCCAGACCTACGGCAAGGCGGCGTCGGCGACATGCAACCCTGAACACATCAAGCGGATGGGAACGCTGTTCTGGTTCACCGTGGAGTTCGGGCTGATCCGCGAAGGCGGCAACATGAAGCTCTACGGTTCAGGGCTCATCTCATCCCCCGCCGAGAGCCGACATGCGCTCGAGAGCAGCGATGTCCAACGACGACCTTTCGACCTCGAAGCGGCCTGCACCACCCCTTACGAGATTGACCATTTTCAGCCGATTCTCTACGTGCTCGACAGTTTCGACCAGTTGCGCGATGCGATGAATCGCTATGCGGAGCGCATTCTGAACGAGAGCTCGAGGCAACACAGCAAAGTTGCGTGAACGCGCAGGGGCTGCAACACTCCCCCAAATGCCAACACGCACTCGCCGTTCGCGTCCCTCTGCGCGCAGCATCCAACGTTCCACTCCATCGATCGATCTGAAGGAGTTTGCACAGAGGCGCGAGCGCGTGCTGCACCAACTCGCGCGTGCCGGGAACGCAGTCGGTCTTGTCCTTGCGGGCGACGTGGCAGGATCGCTCGATCAACCCTACCGGGCGAACGCCGACTTCCGTTACCTCACGGGCATCGATGACGAACCCGGCGCGATGCTGCTGCTCGATCCCGCCCATCCGATCCGCGCACGTCGCGTGCAGCTCTTCCTCCGCCCACTCAACCCCGAAGTGGAACGCTGGGATGGACTGCGCGAAACGGTCGGCAAGTCGCTGCGCGCCAAGTACGGGGTGGAGACGATCCTCCGTACGGGAGCGCTCGGGCGATTCCTTCTTGAGTCGGCGCGTCGCTCGAAGCGGCTTGCTTGCCTGCATGCGCTCGCCAGTCACAACGCACCTCTCTCGCCTGATTTGGCAATCCTGCGCGAGAGTGCCTCGCGGATACCTGGTGCCTCGGTGATCGACCTCTCCACCGTGCTGCCCTCGCTGCGCGCGGTCAAGAGCGCAGATGAAGTCCGCTGCATCGAGCAGGCAGGACGCATCACAGGGATCGGTTTCGCCGCCGCGCGAGAGGCGTGTCGCCCAGGCGCGAACGAGTTTGATGTCCAGGAGGCGATCGAGCATGCCTATCGCACGAATGGATCGCGCGCACTTGCGTTCCGCACGATCGCAGGGAGCGGTGTGAATGGCACCGTGCTTCATTACCACGCGAACGATCGTCCCCTGAAGGACGGCGACCTTCTGGTGATCGATTCCGGCGCGGCGTTCGGCGGCTATGCGTCAGACGTCACGCGAACACTCGCCGTTTCAGGTCGCTTCACAGCACGGCAACGGCTGGTCTATGACACCGTTCTCAAGGCGCAGGCCGCCGCGATTCGAGCGTGCAAACCGGGCGCGCGTATGGGTTCCGTTGATCAGGCCGCACGCAAAATCATCACAGCAGCCGGGTTCGGCGACTTCTTTCCTCATGGGATCGGGCATCACCTCGGACTCGAAGTACATGACGCGGATCCTGCGTCGCCACTCGAACCCGGCATGGTCATCACGATCGAGCCAGGGATCTACATCGAGAGTGAGGCGATCGGGGTTCGCATCGAGGACGATGTGCTGATCACTCGCGGCGCCCCACGAGTTCTCACTGCCCATATCCCGAAGTAGCTCGAACAGGCCTTGCTACAAGGCACTCTCGGGCACGAGCCAGTGATACGCGAGCAGGATCCCCGAGTAGAGCACGGGGCTGAGGGATACCACCAGCGAAAACCAGACGAGAAACACAGCCGATCGGATGCGGCGGCGCACAACCCACTCGCAGGCCACGATCACAAAGAGCACGAGGCTGAACTTGAACGCAATCGCTCCCCACAGTCCCCATGCCTCAATGACCACGCGCGCGACGGGATTGACTTCTTCGCCACCCTTCTTCTCAAGGATGTACCACGTGAGCATCACGTCCATCGACGCCAAAAAGAGAAGCCAGACGTACTCCTCTTGGAAGCGAAGCCCCGGTACTGACAGGAACGCCGGCGCATGCGCCCCCGCCACCGACTCTCGGTTGCGTTCACCCGATGTTGTTCTTGGCGCCCTTTCGACCATGGTCTGAACCACGCTCATCGTAAGCGACAAAACCGCTCTGTTCATTTTTCGTGAGCCTTGGCAAGGAAATCATGCTGTCGCACGCGCTCGGACGATGCTGAAAGTGAAAGCAAGGAGATCGATGCGATTCCACTACCGCACCGTGTTCCTCAGCGATGTGCATCTGGGCATGCGTGGGTGCCGCGCGGACGAACTGGCCGCATTTCTCAAGCGCGTGCGATGTGAGCGCATCTACCTCGTTGGCGACATCGTGGACATGTGGGTGTTGCGGCAGCGATGGAACTGGCCCGCATCGCACAACCAGGTCATCCGGCGCCTGCTGAAACTCGCGCGCCGTGGTACGCAGATTATTTACATCCCCGGGAACCATGACGAATCACTCCGCCCATACCGCGGTCTCGAACTCGGCGGGATCGTCGTTGCAGCGCAAGCCGAACATCTTCTTACCGACGGTCGGCGGCTGCTGGTGACACATGGGGACGAGTATGACCTCGTGGTGCAGAACTCACGGCTTGTGTCACTCATCGGTGCGTGGGCATATGACCATCTCGTCGCGCTCAACCGATTCGTCAATGCGGCGCGGCGTCTTGTCGGGCTCCGCCGCTGGAGTTTCTCGCAGTCGATCAAGAAGCGCGTCAAGAGCGCCTGCACCTTCATCAGTCGATTCGAGGAAGTTCTGCTCGCGCATGCGGCTCGAAGCGGATTGGATGGCGTTGTCTGTGGGCACATCCACGAACCGCGGCTGGAGTGGCGCGAACTGGAGGGGCGGCGCGTTCTTTACGCCAATTGTGGCGACTGGGTTGAGCGTGCAAGTGCCCTTGTCGAGCAAGAGGATGGACAACTCGAACTGATCGATGTCGATCGACTGCTGAGCGATGCGGGCTGGGAGCCGGATCCCAAGGAAGTGCCCGAAGAGCTGGGAAGTGATGAGGATTTCACCGTTGCCGCGTGACATCGCAGGAAGCATGTCCGTCGCACTCGTCAGTGCATCCATCGGTTCGGGCCACATGCGCGCGGCGGCGGCAGTGGGCGATGCACTGACCGAATGGGGCGCCAAAACATCCCCCGTGATCGATGCACTTGAAACATCCCCCGCGTGGTTCCGCCGCGTGTATCGCGATGGCTACCTTCGCGCGATCCGCCTTGCACCTCGACTCGTCGGCGCCCTCTACGACCTCTCGGATCGCAAGCGTCCCCTCTCCAAGCCAGGCAAGGGGCCGATGGCACGCACCGAAGACCTCGTGCTGCGGGCGCTTGGACGCCACGCAACGGTGCAATTCGCGGATGCGATCGTCTCGACGCACTTTCTCACATCGAGTGCACTGGGGCGACTTCGGCTGCGCGGCCGCCTTCGTGCGCGCCTCATCACGGTCGTCACCGATGAACATCCGCACGCGATCTGGCTGAGCGCAGGTAGCGATCTCATTTGCGTCGCGAGCGAAGCGGCGCGCACCGCGGCGATTGCCAATGGCATTCCCGCGCATCGACTCGCAGTGACGGGCATTCCTGTCGACCTTCGGGTCGCACAACTCATCGCGCAAACGCGAGAATCTGGCGAACGCACGACTCGCCAGCCGCAAATCCTGATCTGCGGAGGAGGGCATGGACTCGGTCCAATGGAGGCGGTCGTTCGCTCGCTTGTGGATGCCGAGGTGGATGCCACGCTTGCGATCGTGTGTGGACACAATGCTGCGCTGCAGCAGCGGCTGAACCAAGTTCCCATGATGCCCGGAAGCCGAACCACTCTGCGCGTGATCGGTTTCACCGATCAGATGCCTGCGCTGATGGCATCATCCGATCTGATGATCGGCAAGCCGGGCGGTCTCACTGCCGCCGAGGCCCGCGCCGCGGGTCTTCCACTTCTCGTTCTCGATCCCATCCCTGGTCAAGAAGAGCGCAACGCCCGCATCCTGATCGCTGCGGGTGCGGCGAGATCGCTCACCAATCCACGGGGTGCGGGCGAAGCGGTGCAAAGCCTTCTGTCGGATCAACAGGCGCTCGCCGCGATGCGAATGGCGGCGGCATCCGCAGCGCGACCCCATGCGGCGCATGAGATCGCGCGCGCTGTCCTCGCCCAAGCTGCACGCCTCCCGGTCAAATCACCGGATCGTGCGATGGAAGATTGTGCGCAGGCGCCGTGTTGAGTTGCACCAAGCGTTCCTCTTGAACACGGCGCGCGGAATCGGGATCGACGAAGTCGCTGTGGCATGATGCCTTCGCGGTATCCGCATCGACCGCCTTGCGAGTCTTTGCCGCGAGCCGATGGATCTCCTCGGGGGGCAGCACACCGCGCTTGGCAAGAATCTCCTGCTGCTCGGCAGTGAGCGCGGCACTTCGCACGGGCTTCCCGCGCTCGAAGCCATCCGCCTTCCCACTCGCGAACTCCTGGATTTCCTTGCTGATCCGCACGCTGCACCAGTCATGCCCGCACATCGCACAGAAGTCCGTATCGACATCGAGATCCTCATCGTGGTACGCGCGCGCCGTGTCAGGGTCAAAGCTCAACTCGAAGTGCTTCTCCCAGTTCAGTGCCGCTCGTGCCTTCGTGAGCGCATCATCGCGGTCGCGCGTGCCAGGAATGCCGAGCGCAACATCCGCCGCATGCGCAGCGATCTTGTAAGCAATGCAGCCCTGCTTCACATCATCCTTCTTCGGCAAACCAAGATGCTCCTTCGGCGTCACATAACACAGCATGCTCGCGCCGTGGTAGCCCGCAGCGGTTGCGCCGATGCAACTGGTGATGTGGTCGTATCCCGGGAAGATGTCCGTCACCAGAGGGCCGAGCACATAGAAGGGCGCGCCATGGCAGAGCGAGCGCTGCAACTTCATGTTGAACTCGATCTGGTCGAACGGCACATGACCAGGCCCTTCCACCATCACTTGAACACCTTTGCGCCAGGCGCGCTCGGTGAGTTCGGCGATCGTCGAAAGTTCCGCCAACTGCGCCTGGTCCGTCGCATCGGCAAGACCACCAGGACGAAGTCCATCGCCGATGGAGAACGTCACATCCCAGCGCCGCATCACATCGCAGATGCGTTCCCAGCCCGTGTACATCAGGTTCTGACGGTTGTGCACGAGCATCCATTTCGCGAGCAGACTGCCGCCACGGCTCACGATGCCGATGAGTCGATCGCGCACGAAGGGCAAGTGTTCGCGCAAGACTCCCGCGTGGATGGTGAAGTAGTCCACGCCCTGCCGCGCCTGATGCTCAAGCGTCTCGAGCACAACAGACTCATTCAACTCTTCCAACTTGCGTCCGATGATCATCGAGTAGATCGGCACCGTTCCAATCGGCACGGTGCTGTTTCGAGTGATCGCTTCGCGGCATGCGTCCAGATCGCCGCCCGTCGAAAGATCCATGACCGTGTCGGCGCCCCAGCGCTCCGCCCACCGAAGCTTCTCCACTTCTTCATCCGTTCCACTGCTGATCGGGCTCGCGCCCATGTTCGCGTTGATCTTGGTGCGCGATGCTCGGCCAATCGCCATCGGATCAAGTCGGTGACGAAGATGTTCGATGTTCGCCGGAATCACCATGCGCCCCGCCGCGACTTCATCTCGCACCTGCTCGGGCGTGAGGTGCGGCTCGCGCTCGGCCACCCGCCGCATCTGCTTCGTGATGGTGCCCGTCCGCGCATGCTCCAACTGCGTCACCACGGTGAATCCACTCGGCGGAATACAGCGCACGAAGGTCCCTAGATGACCCAGTGAGTGGCCCGCGCACCCGGCCTTGTGATCCGGCGCAGACTCGACGCGCCAGTCGGGAGGAAGGAAGTCCCACGCCGTGCGCACACTCGGCGCAGGCATGCCGGGCGTGTCGGGCGAACTGAATGCGCGGGCACCGCCGACATCTGGGGCGAGCGCAAAGCTGCCTCGGTTCGTTCCCTCACGCAGCGACGATGGGTTGAGCGCTCCATGGAGGAACGGCTCTCGAGCATCGGCTTGCTGTGGGTTCCGGCCGATGGCTTGACTCGCGATGCGCTCGTGACTGTTCATGTTCACTCTCCTCAAAGCATTTGCTTGCGAAACTGGCTTGGCGACAACACTTCCTGACGCCCAACAAGGCTCAGTGAGGAAAGGAACGGGGGGCCTCAAAAAGGCTCACGCTTCCCTTCGTCGGTATGAACCGAATCAGGTTCGACGGGTGCTTCTCAGCCTGCCACACGCGGCAGACGCCCCGAGCGATGTATGAAAGTATAGACTTTGGGCATTCTGTGCTGCGTGGGCTCGGCAGTTCTTTGTGGGAGCCCTCGTACTGAGCGAGTGATTCGCTCCCGGGGGGCGAGTCAATCCTCAGAAAGTCGTTGTTGCATCTCCCGTTGTGTTGCTTTGCTTGCAAGTTCTCGGCTTGCCCTGAAGGAACTCTCGATGGTTCGATCTGTCTATCTCGGATTATCCGAAGCTCTTCGACGAGCGGACGATCTCGATCGCCAGATCGCAGATGCCCTTATGACGGATGGGCGAATGTCGGGACGCGACATCGCACATCACATCGGCATCTCGGAGGCAACCGTCAGTCGGCGACTCGCCAGCCTCGAGGCTGAGAAGTTGCTGATCGTCCGCGGATTCATCCTTCCTGCCGCGGTCGGATGTGCCGGAACTTCACTCGCACGGTTCGTGGTCGAAGGCGACTCAAAGGAAGCCGCCGCTGCGCTTGCTCGCCAGCAGGGTTTTCACCGAGTCGCCCGAATCGATGGCGGACAGCAACTGACCGCTCTTCTCGTCGCGGCGAACTCCAATTCCATTCTGCAGCACATCGACAGGGCAATTGCGGCGATTCCCGAGATTCGCCTTGAGCGAACATGCGAAGTCCTTCACATCCTTCCGCCTGGCAGCGCGGTGCCTGACTCGCTTTCACGCCCCGCTGCGCGAGTGCCGCGACAAGCGGACATCCAGACCAAGCTCCTGCAGGCAGTTCAGTCGAACATGCGGCAGAGTCTCAACCATGTCAGCCAGCACATTCAGGCGTCTCCCTCGGCGACTCGCTCCAACCTTGACCGATTGATTGAGACTGGCGCCATCCGCACGGTGGTGGTCGCGAACCCTCACTTCATGGGAACGCCCGTGATAACGCAAATCCGCATCCGCCCCCGCGCGGCCTTTGGCGAGAGCCTGAAGGTGGTTCGCACGCTCCTGCCCCACGCATGGATCTTCCAATGCCTCGATGGGGAGAATCTCATCGTGGAGTGCCCATTTACCTCGTCTGAAGCGGCTGAAGAAAAGTCTGCAGAGATCCGAACGGCACTCCCAGAAGCGGAAGTGTCGACTCACTTGCTGCTTGAGATCCACAGCGATCTGCTTGACTGGTGGTGTGACGCGCCGTGCAAAGCAATGCGCGATTAGGATCGCAGGGATGGCGTCCGCGATCAAAGTTGATGACATCACTGCGGCTGCCAAACGGATCGCTCCATGGATCCGCCGTACGCCCGTGATGTCGTGCAGCCATCTCGACCATCTCGCGGGACGCTCGCTGTTCTTCAAGTGCGAGAACTTCCAGCGCACGGGATCGTTCAAGTTTCGCGGTGCCAGCAATGCGGTGCTGCTGCTCGATGAGGCTTCGGCTCGTCGGGGCGTCGTCACGCACTCATCTGGCAATCATGCGCAGGCGCTCGCGAAGGCGGCCGCGCTGCGCGGCATCGCCGCGAATGTCGTGATGCCACGCGACTCCGCAGCATCCAAAGCCGCCGCGGTCCGTGCATTCGGCGGCAACATCATTTGGTGTGAACCCACACTCGCGGCGCGAACGGAAACCGCCGCCGAAGTATTGAAACAAACGGGTGGCACTCTCATCCCACCCTACGACCACCCCGCCGTCATCGCAGGGCAAGGCACCATAGCTCTCGAACTTCTCGAGCAAGCCGTGGACCTCGATGCGCTGGTGGTTCCCGTGGGCGGAGGCGGCTTGATGTCAGGCATCGCGACAGCCATGAAGGCGCGAGCGCCGCGCGTGCGCATCATCGGCGCGGAACCATCCGCTGCCGCAGACGCTGCCGCATCGAAGCGAGCCGATGCACGCCAGCCCGCGTTCGAGCAGCCGACGATCGCCGATGGTCTTCGCACGGCGCTGGGCGATCTCACCTGGCCGATCATCCGAGAACGCGTCGACGAGATCGTGACGGTGACGGAAGATGAGATTCGCCGTGCACTGCACCTGGTGCTGGAGCGGATGAAGATCGTGATCGAACCAAGTTCAGCCGTTGGGGTTGCGGCCGTGCTTGGCCCCCTGCGAACTCGCAGCGAACTGCAGCGCGTTGGCGTCATCCTCTGCGGCGGAAACGTCGATCTCGCACGACTGCCTGAACTGATCCGCAGCACGGGAGATGCCGCACCGTGATGGAAACTCGCGCGCCGCGCAGTCCCTCTCCCATTCCTCACTGGCGTTCACCACACACGCTCACCGTGCTGGTGGCTGCGCTTGGTTACTTCGTGGATGTCTACGACCTCATCCTGTTCAATGTGGTGCGGTGGGACAGTCTTGCCGATCTCGGGCTTCCGTCTGAACGCGCAACTGCCGTCGGGATCTGGCTGCTCGATCTCCAACTGATCGGCATGGTCGTCGGTGGCGTCGCGTGGGGCATGCTGGGCGACATGCGCGGGCGTACTTCCGTGCTCTTCGGTTCGATCATCCTGTACTCCGTGGCGAATCTGTTGAACGCCGGCGTGGGTGCGCAAAGCGGCCCGCTGGCGTTCATGGGTCACTTTGATGCCATCACCGCGTACGCGGTGCTTCGTTTCGTGGCGGGCGTTGGTCTTGCGGGTGAACTCGGCGCGGGCGTGACGCTGGTCGCCGAACTTTCGTCGCGGCATGGACGCGGACTTGCCATCGCGCTCATCGGTGCGGTCGGCGTTGTGGGCGCGGTCGTTGCCGGTGTGGTCGGCGAACTCGCGGGCTGGCGAATGGCGTATCTCATTGGCGGCGTGATGGGACTGGCGCTGCTTGGGCTGCGCTTTGGCGTGTTCGAAAGCGGAATGTTCCGCGCACTGGAGAACGCATCTGTGCTGCAGTCGCGCGGACTTCTGCCGCTGCTGCGCACGCCCCGACTGCTTCTGCGCACCCTGCTGGTGGTGCTCGCAGGCTCGCCCATCTGGTTCACGCTCGCCGTGCTTGTGGCTCTCGCCCCCCGAATCGCGCAGGACATGGGTATGGATCCGCCGCCCCGCCCAGGCGTGCTCGTTGCGCTCTATTACAGCGGCGCGGTGTTCGGTGACCTTGCAAGCGGACTGCTGTCACAGTGGATGCGCTCCCGCCGCAAGGCGATGGCAATCTTTATGGCTGGCACGGCGATCGGCTCCGTGCTCATGCTGACCGTTGGTGCGCAAAGCGCATGGTGGTACGGCGCCATGTGCATCATCACGGGATTCTGCAGCGCCTACTGGATCGTCACCATCACGATGGCCAGTGAACTCTTTGGGACCAATGTGCGCGCGACCGTGACCACCACCGTTCCCAATTTGATCCGCGTCTCCGCGGTCCCCGTGACCGCGCTGTTCATGCTGCTCACCGGACACATGAGCGCGGTGACGGCGACCGTACTGACAGGCGCATGCTGCTTCGCCGCGGCGGGCGCCGCGCTGTGGGCGCTGCCCGAACCCTTTGGGCGCGATCTGGATTTCCAAGAGCCCTAGCCGAATGTTCACTTCGCGGGAGCCGTTCGCTCTGCGATCAGCGCATCGAGCCGCTCAAGCCTGCGGCGATGCTGATCGCGCGTCGGCTCGATCCGCGTCAGTGCAAGCACATGACGGCGCGCTGCCGACAGTTCGCCAGCCTCCACGGCACAGGCCGCGGCAAGTTCGCGTGTGGGCGCATTGAACGGATCGATGCGCGCCGCGCGTTCGGCCGCTTGGAGTGCAGTACGCGGCTCCTTGCGCAAACGCTCGATACGAGCCAACTCAAGCGCGAACGCAGGATCCGCATCCTCGCGCGCATCGAGAAACGCCAAGTGACCCCGCGCCTCATCCCAGCGCTGCGCATCAATCGCCACCGCGGCAAGGCGTCGTCGTGGCCATGGATCGAGTGGGCGCGCCTGCGCATACCGACGCAGCAGTTCGACGGCCGACTCTGGCAGCGCATCATCCGCCTCGCGCACCGCACGACGCGCCGCGAGTTCCAGAAGATCAGGATGCAAAGGATGCTGCGCAAGCAACCGCTCCAGTTGCTCTGAAGAGATCGGCGCACCAGCTGCCTCGCCGTCCGCGGGAGCCTCACCCTCCTGGGCCGACTTCAACAGTTCCGTCAGCGGTGGCTTTGCGGCGAGCCCCCAGGAATCCACCTGCTCCGCCGCCCAAACCTTGAAGTCCGCCATGAAGCGCTCGCGGGAGATACCAAGCACGGCGACAAACGCATCCGCCTCCCGCTCGCCGCGCGCCGCACGGTCGAGCAACTGCGTGATCGTTGCTTGCCCATACGCCTCACGCATGAACTGCACCATCCAGTGTCCCTGCGCATACGCCTGCGACCGATCGCTCGGCTTCTTCGGCCGCACGAATGCCCACTTGATCTCATCCAAATCAAAGAGCGCATCCTGCTGCAGTGCGCGCGCGAGCAGTTCGTAGGTGGGCCAGTCGCGCTCGCGGCGTTCGGTGTCGACCGCCACAGCCTCCGTGAACCAGTGCGGGATGCGATTGGCCGTGCGGTCGAGCGTCACTGTGTGAACGAACTCATGCCGAAGCGTGTCGAGCCAGTCGAAGCGCCCGATGGATCCACCCGTGCCTCCTTCGCGCGGTGGTTCGAGCGCGATCACAGGCCCTGTGCTCGCTGCGACCGTGTGAATCTGCGGCATGCCCGTGATGCGCACACCAAAGTGGCGGTGGTCAGGCATCAGTTCGATGGTGGTGCGCTCCTTCGGCACATGATCGAATCGCTTCGTCACTTCCGCGTGCATCGCCTCCAACTGCACGGGCATGTCCTCCGCAAGCACTTCATCGACGCCCGGCTTGCAGCGGACGCGAAAGTGCTCGCTCTCCCACACACGCCAACCCATCATCTCCTCGACAAGCATCTTGCTAAAGAGCACCCGCTTGTCATAGGGGTCGAGCCGCTCCGCTTCGGTGAGCGCATCGAGCGCCTCACGATCGCGCCCCGCCTGCATCTCCAGCAAGCCGAGTTCGTTGCGCGGTGCGCTCCACGCAGGTTCGCGGCGCGCCGCCTCCGACAAGACGTCCGCAGCCTCGCGGTACTGCCGCGCCAGCGAAAGAAATCGCCCCACCACCATCCACGCGCTGCCACTCCCCGGCGCGAGCGCATCCGCTGCCGCAAGCGCGGCACGCATCGCATCGAAGTCATAGGTCAGTGCCTTCGCCGCCGCTTCGAGCGCCAGTCCCTCCATCCACTGCGGCGCCGCAAGCCGCGCTGCGGCGAGCGCATCCAAAGCCGCCGACGAATCGAAGCGGCAACACGCGGACTCCGCGCGAAGCCGCGCTGCGCCGAGGCACGGCTGTGCCGAATCGATCACTGCTGCCGCATCGCACATCGCCGCAGCTGCACGCTCCGCACCATCGAAGTCGAACCCCATGAGCGCGACTTCACCGAGGACTTCCCATGCGGCGCTGCTCCGTGGATTCAGGGCAAGCGCTTCACGCGCTGCGCCCACCGCCTCTTCGGCATTGTGCTTTTCCAGCAGGAACGCCGCCTCCACGACACGTGCCCGCCAATTGAGTCGATCGATGGTGCGAGCCTGCGACAGCGCTTCCAAGATGGCCTCGCATGCATCCGTGTCCGCGCCCACCACGCGCGACAGCACGATCATGGCGCGCGCGACAGCCACCAGTTCCGCCGATCCGCTGCACTTGCCATCCGAGACCTCGCGGACCGCCTCCTCTGCAGCCGCACGCGCCTCATGCGCGCGACCAAGCGCCAGAAAACACTCGGCACGCTGCGCAGACGCGAGGCAACCGGGCAGATCCGTCAGCACCTCGATCGCCGTGCCATGCATGCCCTGATCCGCCAGCGCTTCCGCGGCAAGGAGCGGCGGAACACCTGTCGGCAGGTTTCGAGAACGAACGACCGCACCTGGGATTCCCACATCGATCGCAGCACGCGCCCGCAGGGCTGCATCGGCGAGATCCTCGTCGGTCCACTGACCGAACTCGACGCGGGCTCGTGCGCGTTCGGCGTCGGTGCGTGCAGGCGCATCGATCGCCATGCGTGCCGCAGGAGCCAACTGCACATCCTTCGGCACCGCAGAACCCTGCGCAGATGCCGGTGCGCTGCAACACAAGAGCAGCACCGCAACAGGTGCCGCGGCATGCGCTGCAACAAAGGAACGCATCACTCGCATGACCACAAGCCTATCCCCGCGGTTCGCGTGGAGGCTGTGGAGGCGATGTTTCCGCTTCGCGCGCGAGAGGCCTTTCATCCACGCGCCACCCCGTCATGTCTGGAAGCGCGATCACCTCCGCCTGCTTCGCATCGATGCCACCGTCGATCGCGCTCTCGCGCAGCAGAACGCGCTCCGTATCGCCGTTGTGCTTCAGCACCTCAACGCCGCGCGGAGCGAGCGTGGCGCGGTCAAAAACCAGCGTGACACTGCGCATAGTGCGGTGCGCCTCCGTGCCCTCCCGCGCCACCAATTGCAGCGCACAAAGTCCATCGGCGGCACTGCGCAGCGACTTGAAGAAGCCGTGATCGGGGATCGATGCATCGGAGACAACGAACTCGCGCTCGACCGCCGCGCGCGGCTGCCCAAGTGGAACGATGAACGGTCCATCGCCAAGCCGCAGCGGATCGAACGACTCGCCCGCCCGCGCCAGTTGTCGTTTGACGACTTGCTTCCGCGCCGGATCCATTTCGATGAGCCAGCCATCCTCGAAGAGGAATCGCCGCCCGTCGGTCGCGCCGCGCCCCGATGCATCGATGAACTCATCGATCACGATGCCGATCGCCTTCTTCTTGCCTTCGCCCCCGGTCATCACGACCCGCGCGCGTCGCACTTCGCGCTCCTCGGTCAGCACATCGAACTGTTCCACAACGACCGAAGCGCTGAAGTCGCGCATCGTTCGCCCGCGCGCCTCCAGCCGATCCAGCAGCGCACCGACCGACTCGGCATTCACCGCTGGTGCGGGCGCCGGCGCTGGTGCGGTCTGCGGTGCTGGCACTGGCGCCTGAACTGGCGCGGTTTGCTGCGCGGCTTCATCGCGTGGCGCAACCTGCGCCGTACCACACGCCACGCACACCATGCACGCGATCAGGACAAACGGGCTCATGCAATCGGCACCCGTTCGACGATCTCAAGCCCGAATCCTTGCAGTCCGGGCAAACTTCTCTGATGGTCGCTCAGGAGACGAATCTGATGCACGCCAAGATTCCTCAGAATCTGTCCACCGATTCCAAACTCACGCTGCGCCATCGGATGCGACTTCGCACCCACACCACTCGACCCAACGAGGTTCGGCAGATTCACATCGGTTTCGCCCACGCCGCCGCGCACCTGATGAATCATCTGCAGCAAGTCCGTTCCCTCGGACGAAGTGCGCAGATAGACAAGCGCGCCCTTGCCCGCCTTACGAATCGCACGCAGCGAGGCGCGCAGTGTGTCCTGTCCGCACCGATCCGCACCCGCAGCATGAACGCTGAAGATGTCACTCAGGACATCACGGCGGTGCATACGAACAAGGACTGGTTCGGTCTGCTCCACGGGAACGCCATCCGCCCCGCACGCTCCCACACCGCCAAGACACAACGCCAAATGTGGCTGCGGATCGAGCGCACTGTGCCATGCGAACAACTGAAAGGTGCCCTCGGGCGTCTCCACAGGCGTACCCATGACAGGCTCGAGTCGCCGCACCAGCGTCTCGCGCATGAGTCGATGCGCGATGACCTGCTCCACCGAACAGATGCGGAACCCGTGCTCGCGCGCCATCGCACGCAGATCGTCCATGCGCGCCATCTCACCATCCGATCGCACCACCTCGATGATGCATGCGGCGGGCACCAGCCCCGCAAGACGGCAGAGATCCACGGATCCTTCCGTCTGACCCGTGCGCACAAGCACGCCGCCGTCGCGCGCGCGCAGCGGATTGATGTGCCCAGGGCGCACCAAGTCATCGGCGCGTGTGTCGGCGGCAGCGATCAAACGGATCGTTGTGGCACGGTCGCGCGCACTGATGCCCGTTCCAACGCCATGCCGCGGATGACCATCCACGGACACCGTGAATGCCGTCCCACGCACGCTCGAGTTCGACCCGACCTGCGGATGCAGGTCAAGTCGATCGCAGATCGAGCCGTCAAGCGCAACGCACAGGTACCCCCCCGCAAGCCGAGTCAGCGTGTTCACCATTTCGGGTGTCACATGCTCCGCGGCACACACCAGGTCCCCTTCGTTCTCGCGACTTTCGTCATCCACGAGGATCACAATGCGACCATCCCGAAGGTCATCAAGAATCGCGGAGATGGGAGCGAAGTCGGACATGGGGAACGCGACACTTTATCCTCCGCCGATGCCTTCCACCGCGACCCGACCTCGCCGTTCGCCCGCAGCGAAAGCGGCACCTGCGCGTCGCGCGCGCATCGTGCACGAAGTACGACTCCTCGAAGTCACAAGCCTCCCGACTGCCGCGGGGCATGAGGAGCGCGTGATGGCGTGGATCGATGGCTGGCTCGATCCAATGCGCAAGCGGCTCGATGTGCGCCGGGACGACGCGGGCAACTATCTCATCCAGCGGAAGGATCGAGACCGACGTGCGCAGCCGCTGCTGGTCACTGCGCATCTCGATCACCCTGCATTCATCGTGACGCGCCTGCGCGGCACCACGGCAGACCTGGAGTTCCGCGGCGGCGTTCACGATCCTTACTTCGTTGGAACCCCCATCGAGATCATGGACTTTGCTGGCCGTGCAACACCAGCCACCATCATTGCGCTTGATGAGAATGCGAAGCCCTTCAAGCGAGTGACCGCACGACTCCACGGACGCGCGCATGGTGCGCCAGCGGTCGGAGATATCGCTCGCTGGCTTCTGCCCGCGCCGCGGCTCGTGAGCCGCGCGGTCGGCGCGCCGACGGCGGATGGAACGCCGCGCGAAGTACGCGTGGTTGAAACGCACGCCTGCGATGATCTTGCGGCGGTGGCGGCCGCGTGCTGTGCGTTCGATTCGCTGCTGCGTGCACGCTGGGCGCGCAACATCGGGCTCCTCTTCACTGTCGCGGAAGAGGTTGGATTCATCGGCGCCATCCACGCGGCCCGCGGAAAGATGATTCCATCTGATGCACGACTGCTCTGCCTGGAAAACTCGCGGAGTTTCCCGCACGATTCGCCGATCGGCAACGGCGCCATCCTGCGCGTGGGCGACCGCTTGAGCGTGTTCGATTCGGCATTCACAAACGCGCTGTCGCGGGCGTTCACCAAACACGCCAAGACCAACAGTGCGTTTCGCTGGCAGCGCAAACTCATGGCGGGCGGCGCGTGTGAAGCGACCGCCTTCGCCGCGCACGGATTCGAATCCACGTGCCTCTGCCTGCCGCTTGGCAATTACCACAACATGTCGGATATCGACGGCGTGATCGCGGGCGCACGCCCAGCCCGCATCGCACCCGAGTTCGTGTCGCTCGACGATTGGCACTCGCTGATCGACATGCTGCTGATCGCCGCGCGTTGGCACGCACGTAATGGCGCGTCCGCGAAGCGCGCGCGCGCGAACGCCCCGCATCCTGACTCCGCGCTCATGACCCGCATCTATCGCAAGGCATCGCATGTGCTTGGTGGCTGAAAGCATGTCCGCACCACCCAACACATCACCCCACTCCGAACTGCGCCCCGCAGCAGTGCTGCCCGCGACACTTGATGCGGCGCTTCGCAGCGCGCTTGTCCGCGCCCTCGGAGAAGCGGGCGCAGCGGCGGATCCTGCGCTGAAGGCGGCAACACAAGCGCGCTTTGGCGACTTCCAGGCGAACTTTGCGATGGGGCTCGCCAAATCGCTCGGTCGAAACCCGCGCGACTTGGCTCAGGAGGTCCTCACCGCAGGCGCTGCAGCACTCGATCCGCTTTGCGAGAAGCTCGAAGTGGCAGGTCCGGGTTTCGTGAACATCACGCTGCGAGCCTCGATCATCGCGGGTGCGCTGCACGAGATGGACACCCCCGCGCTTGGTGTTCCTGCGCCCGGGCATGGTCGCTGCGTGGCCGTCGATCTCTGCGGCGTCAATGTGGCGAAGCAACTGCATGTCGGTCATCTGCGCGCCTCGATCATCGGCGACTCGATGGCACGCCTGCACGAGCGACTCGGTTGGACCGTGTTCCGACAGAATCACCTCGGCGACTGGGGACTGCCCATCGCGATGACGCTCGCATCACTCGAGCGCGCGGCCGTCGACCTGTCGCGCATCACGCTCGACGATCTCAATTCCGCCTACCGACGAGCGCAAGCCGAGGGGCGGGACGATGAAGCTGGACTCGCCGCCGCACGCGAGACCCACGCGGGTCCGCACCGCATCGCGGAACTTGAAGTGCAGCATGCGGGCGCGTCCGCACTGCTGACGCACACGCATGAAACGCTGCGGCGGCTGCAAGGTGGCGATCCAGCCACGGTGGCCGCCTGGCAAAGCCTGATTGCCGTCACGATGCGTGAAGTCTTCGATACGGCCACGACGCTCGGCGTGGTCCTCAATGAGTCGCACAGCCGTGGCGAGAGCTTCTTCCGCGACCGGCTCGCACCCACGGTTGATGCGTTCGTGAAGGCTGGGCTCGCCGAGCGCGATCAGGGCGCGCTCATCGTCCGCTTCAAAGATCGTGAACGTCCGCTCCTGATTCAAAAATCGGACGGTACAAGCCTCTACGCCACCACCGACCTCGCCGCGGCGCACTACCGCATCGCACAGCTCGGCGCCGAGCGCGTCATCTACTGCGTTGATGCGAGGCAGCGCGACCACTTCCGAGACGTCTTCGACGCCATCCATGCGATCGGATGGGATCGCCTCGCAAACGGCAGCACCGCCGAGATGATTCATGTCCCATTCGGCGCGGTCCTCGGTGCGGACAAGCGTCCGCTCAAGACACGAAGCGGAGAGAACTTCACGCTGAAGGCGCTGCTCGACGAAGCGGTGGCGCGCGGTCGCCGCGAAGTGCACGCCCGCGCGCAGCAACCCGATGCACCAACGGCAGGACTCCCGACGGCGGAACTCGACGCCATCGGACAGGCGGTCGGCATCGCTGCGATCAAGTACGCGGATCTGTCGGGCGATGTCAGCCGCGACTATGTGTTCGACCTCGACCGCATGATCTCCTTCGAGGGCGACACAGGGCCCTATGCGCAGTATGCCCATGCCCGGATTGCAGGCATCCTGGCCAAAGCCGGCGGCACATTCGCGAGCGCTCAGCTGCACCTCAGCGCACCGGAAGAACGCGCGCTCGCACTCACGCTTCTGCGCTACGCATCCGCTGTACAGGACGCCGCGGAGCAATGCGCACCCAACCGCCTTGCTGCGTTCATCTTCGAACTCGCGAATGTGTTCAACGCCTTCTACCAGTCGTGCCCCGTGATCAAGGAAACGGATACCTCGCTTCGCGCATCCCGACTGAAACTGTGTGACCTCACGCGGCGCGTCATCGCCGATGCGCTCTCGCTGCTCGGCATTGCCGCCCCCGCACGGATGTAATCCATGCCCCACCGCTTCCCAAACCTCTGTCTCGTTCGACACCCGCTGATCGCCCACAAGCTGTCGTTCATCCGTGACAGACACACCAACACGCGCGACTTCCGGCGACTGCTTTCGGAGATTGCGGCGCTCATGACATACGAAGTCTTTCGCGAATTCGCCACGACGTCGTGCGAGGTCGAAACACCACTCGAACGCACCCAAGCGGAACGCATCGCGGCGCCGATCACCATTGTTCCCGTGCTCCGTGCCGGGCTCGGCATGACGCGCGGCGTGCTGGATCTCGTTCCGGAGGCACGCGTGGGCCACATTGGCATTCGCCGCGATGAATCCACCGCAATGCCGATCGGCTACTACACCAAGCTGCCTTCCGATGTCTCCCGTGGACCCGTCATTCTGGTCGATCCGATGCTGGCCACGGGAGGCTCGAGTTCACACGCGCTGTCCATACTGCGCGGCGCGGGATGCTCTGATCTTCGCCTGATCTGCCTCGTGGCGTCCCCCGAAGGCGTTGGAAGGTTGCTCGCCGATCACCCGACCGTTCGCATCTACGCCGCGGCGCTCGACCGCGAACTGGATTCGAACAAGTACATCCGCCCTGGCCTTGGCGATGCCGGCGACCGCACGTACGGCACGGCGTGAACGCCCCACGCGTTCAGGCAGCACCGCCGTCGCGCTGCCACGGCACATCCGCCACACCACGAACCGCATTCGCGCGACGCGCCATCGCGAACAGCAGATCCCCGATGCGATTGAGATAGCGAATCGGCTCGCCGCCGATGGGTTCATCGCCGTGCAGCGACACGAGCAGCCGCTCGGCCCGCCGGCACACCGTTCGCGCCACGTGCAACCGTGAAGCCAGTTCACTGCCGCCGGGCAGAATGAACGTTCGTATTGCCTCGTTCGCACCATCCACTTCATCGATGAAACGCTCCGACTCCTCGATGTGGCGATCACCGATTCGCTGCACACGCGCCTCGGTCGGCGCGCCCGCAGGCGTGGCAAGATCCGCGCCGAGGTCAAAGAGCCTCGATTGCAGTTGGACCAGGATCTCGCGCATGCGTGCTTCCACTGGATGATCCGCCATGCACGCGGCTGCGCCCAACCCGAGCCAGGAGTTCAACTCGTCCACGGTGCCATACGCCTCGATGCGCGGATGATGCTTCATCACCCGTGCGCCACCGTAAAGACCCGTGGTTCCATCATCACCCGTGCGTGTGTAAAGCTTCATGATCCTCCTCCAGCATCGGCAGGATGAGGTCCATCGACCGCTTCCTCCGGATGCATGACAAAGTTTGGCTGCAACATCTCAGTTCCGCTGGCCTGTGCGCAACTCACGATGAATCCGCCGCGGAGCGCCCCCGCCGACCACTCACCCGTGCGGCTCAGCGCGATCAGCGCCACCTGCTGATGCGACTGCGGGCGAAAGCGCCGCTCAATCCGCGTCAACACTTCGTGCACTGCCTCACCCGGCGTGGCGCCGCGACGCATGCACTCCACAGCGAGGAACGATCCGTTCACGCCCATCACCATTTCGCCCGTTCCTGTGGCAACCGCGCCGCCCGCTTCTGGGTCCACATAAAGACCATGGCCGATGATCGGTGAATCGCCCACACGCCCAGCCAACTTGAACGGCATCCCGCTCGTAGAACACGCACCCGCAAGTGCGCCGAAACGGTCAATCGCGAGCACACCGATCGTGTCGTGTGGTGTTTCCCGTTCCTTCGGATGACGCACGGGTGCATGGGCCGATGCCGAAGTCGTCGGGGACGCAAACAGCTGTCCAGAGGAAGGTCCCGCATCTCGAGGTCCCCCGACCGGCTCGCCCACGCGCCAACGCTGCCAGGCCTGCGCTGCGGCGGGAGAGACAAGATCGGTCGATGGCATGTCCATCGCGTCGGCGAAGGCATCGGCACCCGCACCTGCAAGCATCACGTGCGAAGTGCGCTCCATCACCTTCCGGGCGAGATCGGTCACAAACAGGTGACGAGCCACAGCGCAGACCGCGCCGCAACGTTCCGGAGCAGTCATGACCGCCGCATCGAGCGTCACCTGCCCTGTTGCATCGGGGAGCCCGCCGAACCCGACGGAGTCAATCGACGGGTCCGCCTCCGCTTCGCGAGCTACGCTGCAGACCGCGTCCAGCGCACGACTTCCAGAAAGCAGCTCTGGAAACACCTTCCGGCAGCCCCGCGCCGAAAAACTCCATGTGGCGACGATGAGGGGTGTCGGAGAGTCGGGCACGCGGGCTTCCTTGGGAATTTGCATTTGCAGCATGGATCGGCACAGCCACCGATTTTTTGCTGATGAGAAGCATACCCCGCTCCTCATTCTCGTATGATCAGAGGTAGACGAGCATTGGATCCCCCAATCTCCCTTATTGAAGGAACATGAACACATGAAGACCTCCGCAATCCGACGTGCCTTCACGATCATCGAACTGCTCGTGGTGGTTTCCATCATCGCGCTGCTGTTGGCGATTCTGGTGCCCTCCCTCGGTCGCGCACGTGACGCAGCACTCATCACTCAGTCCATTGGCAACCTCAACACTTTGAAGGCTGCCAATTTCACCTACGCCGCTGACTGGGCGGATCGCCACTTCACTGCGATGCCCGATGACGCAGGACTGGTCGGTGGAAATTGCGCAGCGTACGTCTCACAGGTGGCTTGCCCTTCGCAGCAGTTGCTCGGCTTTGCCTCAGACGGAGGTCTTTGGGGCTACTGGATCGCTGGTCCGCTTTGCCCCCAGAACGTTGGGCAGTGTGGCAATTGGGCAGTGCTTCAGCCCTTCACCTTTACTGACCCTGGCTCCGGTGGAACTGGCAACCCAACCCAGCCATACACCAACTGCTTCGGTGCGTATCAGATGGCAAACACCAAGGCCTTCAACCCCTATGTGAACAATCGCTTCTACGACAAGAGCTTTTACGCTCCGAAGGACGTGGTTGGAATGTTGTCGTGCGAGTTCGGGTTTGAAAACGAGGGCGAGTACACACCGAATCCAACCAACCCCCAGTACCTTACATTTCCGACTTATATCTGGAGCCCTGCCAACATGGTGGCTCCCGGCGTGTTGAGCAGCAAACCAGCGAACCAGGCAGCAGCTGGACGCCCAGAACTAGCCGGTCCGGGAGGATACAAAGCACCCTTATTGGGCTTGGCGGTCACCCCTGAACTCAAGGTCCTGATGCTGGAGAAACTCTGGCTGCAGAACCGCGGCAAGGCGCCCGCATTGAATGGCAACTTCGCGACTCCGCGCTGTTGGCTTTTCAACGAGGCGTACAACTCCGCGCCCGCTTGCCTCTTCATTGACGGACATTCACAAGTCTGCGCCATGAACACCGCCGTCAACGATCACAGTAAGACGAAGGGTCAAAACACGGGGAGCGCCTTCGCTCCGCTGGCGAGAGGCCTGTGGCACGAGGGAACGCCCTGCGGTCCAGATGGATGGTGGAGCCTTGGTGCTGGATACGACCCGCTGATCGATATGAGGCCGACCAGTTTCGCCATCCTGACGGTCGACGGCATCATGGGTAAGGACATCCTGAAGGCAGGCAACTAACAGTTCGATCTGCTGATTCTGTCGGAACTCAAAGCGCCGCGCAGCAATGCGCGGCGCTTTTATTTTCGGGTTTAGACTCCGTCCCTGATGAGCCCGAACAACCAACCGACGGCATTCCCGCAAGACGCCTCCGATCGGGAGCGGCAACCGCCAGGGCTCTTCCTTCTGTTCTTCGTCGAGATGTGGGAGCGCTTCTCCTTCTATGGGATGCGTGCACTCCTCACGTTTTATCTCATCAAGGGATTCATGCAGGCACGCGACGATGCTGCGTACGCCATCTATGGTGCTTACGGCGCATTGGTCTATGCAACGCCATATCTCGGCGGCATCTTTGCTGATCGGTTCATTGGTGCCCGAATCGCCGTGATTTGGGGCGGACTGCTGATGGCCGCAGGGCATCTCCTGATGTCCTACGAAGCAGAGTGGGCGCTGTTTGGTGCGCTCGCACTTCTGATCTGCGGCAATGGATTTTTCAAGCCAAACATCTCCACCATGGTCGGTCGCCTCTACGGCGCACGCAGCCCCGCCCGCGATGCTGGTTTCACCATTTTCTACATGGGCATCAATCTTGGCGCTGCGCTCGCGCCGCTCGTCTGCGGATACATCGGCGAGACTTACGGCTGGCACTACGGGTTTGGACTCGCCACGATCGGCATGCTGGTCGGACTTGGCACATTCCTTGCACCGCGCGGTTTAGCGCGTGCGCTGATCCTGCTCACTTCGGTCGCGATCGTGGTCACGATGTTCTGGGGGGCGCAGGGCGATAGGGTGCAGACGCTTCTGAATCTTCCCATCGCACTGGCGCTTCTCGGTGCAGGCGCCGTCAGTTTCACGCGGCTCGGTACTGGCGGTCTCCCTGCTGATATTGGCTGCCCCCGCACGGCGGATGGCACGCCAAGCACGCCAAGGCACTTTGGTCGCATCATCATGGGAACGCTTATCGCCGTACCGCTTCTGGCGTGGCTGGTCGCATCGCAAGTCGATGGGTTTGCGATCGCAGGCTCCACCTTGAACGCCGGCTCCGATGCCGAGCCGTTCATCATTCGTCCCGCGACATGGCTGCTCAACATCGTGGGCATCGTCGCATTCGGATCGATCATCGCTGTTGCGATCAAGTCACCACGAATCGAACGCGATCGACTGCTGGTGATCGTTGTGCTGTGCTTCTTCTCGATGCTCTTCTGGGCATTCTTCGAACAAGGCGGATCGAGTGTCAACAACTTTACCGATCGCAATATCGACCGAGTCACTTCTGGTACGAGCGTGGTCGAAGGAAGCACCTACTCCAATGTCGCCGTCACGCAGGAGTTCTTGGGTGTCGAAGTCGCTGGTCGCACTTGGACACTCCGCGACATCGAGATTGCGCAGCGCACCGAGAAGCAAGCGCCAGAACGCATGGGCTGGACGATCCTGGACTTCGTCGCCACGCAGCAGGATGTCGATGCCGGCGTTCAAGTGGACGGCCAGCCCGTGGTTGCCGGGAACAAGTACACCGTGGCGATGTCGTGGCGGGAGTTCCTGCAGTCGCCCACGCTGCCGGCGGCGCGTCAGTCGGCGAAGGACAGCCTCCCGCAACTGGCCGATGCGGAGCGCGCTGCAGCAGGGCGAGTCACATTCATCGCCGAGAGCGGTGATGTGCAGCAGGGACTCGTGGTCGGCGGAGACGAGATCAAAGCCAGTGTGTTTCAGGCGGTGAATCCGACCTTCATTCTGCTTCTGGGTCCTGTCTTCAGTTGGCTTTGGCTCACGATGGGTCGCCGCGATCCATCGCCCGCGGTGAAGTTTGCGCTTGGCATCTTCCAACTTGGGCTCGGGTTCGCCTGCTTCTGGATGGGAGCGCGCTTTGCTGATGCCAACGGCATGGTGCAGATGGAGTGGCTGCTGCTGGGGCTGCTGCTGCAGACGACCGGCGAACTGTGCCTCTCACCCGTGGGGCTTTCATTGGTCACGAAGATCTCTCCCATGCGAATGGTCTCCACCATCATGGGCGCGTGGTTTCTTGCGACTTCCTTCAGCCACATGCTCGCGGCATCGATCGCCAAGCTCACTGGTGTCGAATCGGGTGAGGGCGGCTCCATCCCCCCGCCGACCGAGACACTGCATGTCTACGGCGATGTCTTTGGACTCGTGGCGCTGTCTGCATGCGTTGCGGCACTCATCCTGCTCATCCTTTCACCGTGGCTGCGTGCGCGTATGCACCTTGATGCCGACGCGTCCACTGTGCAGGCGAAGTGATCCATACGCGGCAGTCGCGGCCACAACAGAAAAGGCCCCGTCCCACAGGGTGGGACAGGGCCTGATTCGCCCGCGAGCAAGAAGAGACGCCTTCGTGTGCGGGTGACAGTTGAGCCGACGAGCAGCTCCCTTCCGAAGGGCAACGATCAGTAATCCATGTCCTCGTCGCCGCCGGCAGGAGCCTTCGCCTTCTTTTCCTTGATGTCGGTGATGGCACAGTCCGTGGTCAGCAGCAATCCCGCGATGCTCGCGGCATTCTGCAGAGCCACTCGCTCCACCTTGGTCGGCACGATCACGCCGGCCTTCACCAGATCCTGATACACGCCGGTCGAAGCGTTGAAGCCAAAGTTGGCATCATCGGACTCTTCGACCTTCTGCGCCACGATCGATCCGTCGAGACCACAGTTGGTCGCGATCTGCTTGATCGGTGCGGGCAGGGCGCGGAGCACGATGTCCACACCCACGGTCTCATCGCCCGTCAGGGTCTTCTTGACCTTCTCGAGCGCCTTTCGAGTCCGCAGCACCGCAACGCCGCCGCCAGGAAGAATGCCCTCCTCGACAGCTGCGCGACACGCGTGCAGCGCGTCTTCGACGCGCGCCTTCTTCTCCTTCATCTCAACCTCGGTTGCGGCACCGACGTTGATCTGCGCCACGCCACCCGCGAGCTTCGCCAGACGCTCCTGGAGCTTCTCGCGGTCGTAGTCGCTCGTTGCGGCATCGACTTGGCTCTTGATCTGCTCGATGCGACCCTGAATGTCCTTGGTCTTGCCGCCACCCTCGACGATCGTGCAGTTGTCCTTGTCGATGGTGATCTTCTTCGCGCGACCGAGTTCAGCCATTGTCACGTTCTCGAGCTGGATGCCAAGCTCTTCCATGATCGGCTGACCGCCCGTGAGCACGGCGATGTCCTCCAGCATGGACTTGCGGCGATCACCGAAGCCAGGCGCCTTCACGGCGCAGACCTTCAGCACACCGCGCAGCTTGTTCACCACCAGCATCGCAAGCGCCTCGCCGTCGATGTCTTCGGCAACGATGAGCAGCGCGCGACCGGACTCCGCGACCTTGCCGAGCACCGGCAAGAGATCCTTCGCCGACGAGATCTTCTTCTCGTGGATCAGGACGAGCGCATCCTCAAGAATGCACTCCATCGCAGCGGGGTTGGTCACGAAGTGCGGACTGAGATAGCCCTTGTCGAACTGCATGCCCTCGAGCAACTCCACCTCGGTCTCAAGGCTCTTGCCCTCTTCGACCGTGATCACGCCGTCCTTGCCCACCTTGTCCATCGCCTGCGCGATGATGTCGCCGATCTGCGAGTCGTGGTTGGCAGAGCAGGTGCCGACCTGCGCGATTTCGCGGGAGTTCTTCACCGTCTTGGACTGCTTCTGCAGTTCGTCCACCACCGTGCGCACGGCGGCATCGATGCCGCGGCGCACACTGTTCGCATTCGCGCCCGCGGTGATGTTCTTCAGCCCCTCGGTGAAGATCGCCTCCGCGTAGATCGTTGCGGTGGTGGTTCCGTCGCCCGCGTCCTTGCTGGACTTGCTGGCAACTTCCTTCACCATCTGCGCACCCATGTTCTCGTATGCGTCCTCGAGTTCAACCTCCTTGGCCACCGTGACGCCGTCCTTCGTGACGGTCGGAGCACCAAAGGACTTTTCGAGGATCACCACGCGGCCCGACGGACCGAGTGTGACCTTCACTGCCTTGGCGAGCTTCTGCACGCCGCGGAGAATGCGTTCGCGCGCATCATTGTCGTAGCTGATTTGCTTTGCTGTCATTTGTGTTTACCTCTTTGAGTTTGTGTGAGTTGTTGTTGAATGCCGTCGATCCGTCTGGTCTGACGAAGGACTGCTGCGCTCAGTCGATGATGCCGAGGATGTCCTCTTCCGTCATGATGATGAACGTTTCGCCGTCAATCTTGACCTCAGTGCCCGAATAGCTGCTGAACAGCACGGTGTCACCCTTCTTCACGGTGAAGGGCAGGTACTCGCCCGAGTCCTTCTTCAGGATGCCGTTGCCAAGCGCAACGATCTTGCCCTGCTTTGGCTTCTCCTTGGCGCCTTCCGGCAGGAAAATGCCTGATTCCGTCTTCTTCTGCGCCTCATCACGCTTGACGAGGACTTTGTCTCCGAGTGGACGAACCTTCATGTGTGAAACCTTTCTGGTTGGGGGAATGCGAACCAATGGTCCGCGAATCAAGTCTTGGAAATCCGGTGAACGAACGACGCTTGTCTCGGCGCGATCAGAAGCCCCCCTGCGGCCACGCGCCGCGGTAATGACGCTCGATAACGCGCCGAAGCGTTGCGAGCATGGATTCCATGGGGACGGGTCGCTGCAATACCGAGAACGCACCCTCACGGAGCGCCGCTGCGAGCATGCGACTGCTGTCACGGTTGCTGACTTGGGGAGCATGCACAACCACCACGGGTGGTGCAGGGCGGAGTGGACGCAACAAATGGAGAATGCGCGCGCCGAAGGAATCGTCCGCAGCGGCGGCACTCGACTCATCTGCGGGAGTGGAGAGATCCACGACTGCGATGTGAACGCGCTGATGGAGGATGACATCCTGCGCCTCGCGGGCGCTTCGACTGCGGAAACACCGGATACCCTGCGGCGCGAGCAGCGCTGGCAACTGATCGGCAAATGTGTCGTCGCGCCATCCGCCGTACGCCAGAAGCAGATTCAGGCGGCTCTGCCCATCGGAAGGGCTTCCTGAAGCCGCTTCAAGGCGATCAGCTGATCTGTGGATGCCACGCATCATGGAACCGTCCTCGTAGCAAATCTCGTGCCGCCGATAGCGGCCCCTGGGTCGGACTGGCCTTCCCATGTGTCTATGGCAGAAATCAGGGCAAAATTGCACCGGAAATCCGCTGCCAAAGTGGCGGAAGACAGATACGCCCAATCGTCCGCCGCAGAAACCGAGCGCCCCGCTCACACCGCGCTACCTTCAGCCCATGCTCGATCTTTCTGTCGCGGAAGTTCTCTCACGCAAGGAGGCGATCGTCGGTCAGCGCGTCCGCCTCAAGGGCTGGGTCCGAACCCGCCGCGATTCGAAGGCTGGCATCTCCTTTGTACTCCTCTCCGACGGCTCGTGCTTCGACACGGTGCAGGCCGTGGCGCCCGCCGCGCTGCCGAACTACACCAGCGAGGTTCTGCGACTGACCGCTGGCTGCGCCGTCGAGATCGAGGGGCAGGCGGTCGCAAGCCAAGGCAAGGGACAGTCGGTAGAAGTGCAGGCGGATGCGGTGCGCGTGGTGGGATGGGTGGAAGATCCTGACTCGTATCCGATTCAGCCGAAGCCGCACTCGTTCGAGTACCTCCGTGAAGTCGCACACCTCCGTCCGCGTACAAACACTTTCGGAGCGATCGGCCGCGTGCGCCACTGCCTCGCGATGGCGGTTCACCGCTTCTTCCATGAGCGTGGTTTCTTTTGGATCCATACGCCCATCATTACCGGCAGTGACTGTGAAGGTGCGGGGCAGATGTTTCGAGTCTCCACGCTCGATCTGGCGAACATGCCGCGCACGCCGCAGGGCACCATCGACTTTTCGCAGGACTTCTTTGGGCGCGAAACGCATCTCACCGTCTCGGGGCAGCTGAATGTCGAGACATGGTGCATGGCGCTCAGCAAGGTCTACACATTCGGCCCGACATTCCGTGCTGAAAACTCCAACACAAGCCGCCATCTCGCGGAGTTCTGGATGATCGAACCCGAGATCGCGTTCGCCGACCTCGCGCAGGATGCGCAGCTTGCCGAAGATCTGCTGAAGTTCATGTTTCGGGCGCTGCTCGAGGAACGCGCGGATGACATGCGATTCTTCGCCGACAGGATCGACAAGCAATGCATCACGCGGCTCGAACATCTCATCTCGTCACCGTTCGAGCGCATGGACTACACCGATGGCATCCGCCACCTCGAAACGGCATCATCCAAAGGCAAACGTTTCGACTTTCCTGTGTCGTGGGGCACCGATCTGCAGAGCGAGCATGAGCGGTATCTCACAGAAGAACTCGTCGGCCGACCCGTGATCCTGATGAACTACCCGAAAGACATCAAAGCGTTCTACATGCGCATGAACGAGGACGGACGCACGGTCGCCGCCATGGACATCCTTGCGCCCGGCATCGGCGAGATCGTCGGTGGCAGTCAGCGCGAAGAGAGACTCGACATGCTCGATCGGCGACTCGACGAGATGCGGCTCGACAAGCACACCTACAGCTGGTACCGCGATCTTCGGCGTTACGGCACCGTGCCGCACGCGGGGTTCGGGCTTGGCTTTGAACGCGCCATCGTCTATGCAACAGGGATGGCCAACATCCGCGATGTGATCCCATTCCCGCGCACGCCGAAGTCATGCGAGTTCTGATGCCTCGCCCCCAATGAGTACGGGCTTCTTGGGCACTGCGCTGCGGGGCTGGAGCGCGATGCGAGCGCACCCCTCTATGGCGCTGGGTTGCCGGGGTACCGCGCGATCATCGGCGGGATGATTCCTGGACACAGTCGATCGCGGAAGTGCATCCAGTCGCGCCTCCACGGTTCGCCCATTTGATCAGCCGGCTGCGCATATCGGTGGCCGACGCCAGCACCAGGCGGACCCTGAATCGTGGCGACAAGTGATTGCTTTTGCAGCGAGTAGGACTCGGTCGATCCATCCGCATGCGAGTAGGTGATGTTCTTGGGATCCCAGAAGGCAGGCCAGTCGATCCAGCCCTCCCACCCACCAGAATTCGACCATGTGCCGGGATTCGGCGTTCCCTGCGGTGCTGGCGAACCGAGCGGTGGACGCGGATCAATCACCCAGCCTTGGTTGTTGAACGCAAAGCCATCGGAGTCATCCTCGATCAGCGTCATGATGGTCTGCGACGGAAACTTGTGATGGACAACATGAGTCGTTCGCCACTCTCGTGGCGTGATCCCCTGCCCCACGAACCATCCCAACCACTTGTTCGCCCACTCCTGGCTGTCTTCCGGCACCGTGCCACCCACGAAGCCCGTGAATGAGTAACTGCGGATTCGCTTGGTCGGATCCAGTGGGGACTTGTACAGGCTGTTGCTGCCGATGTAGGGATACAGGCGTCCGCCGGAGAGTGCCTTGGCAGCGGGGTTCTCGCTGTTCAGCCCATACTGCAGTTCAGCTCCTGCACTGACGCTCGGTCCATGCGACGCAGTCCACGAGTGATACGAGTCCTGATTGGTGCTGCCATTGTTGATCAGGATCGGCCAGGACTGCGATCCGACGGTGAGCGTGTAGCTGAAGTTGCCATCCACGGATGTTCGGTTGCTGGCGTAGGCGCCGTTGTTGTCGGTGGCATAACCTGACTGCGCCAGCGCTATCTGCCGCTGCTGCGAAAGGCAACTCGTCACGCGCGCAAGCGTCTTCGCCTTGCCGAAGCCCACGATCACAAGGGCGAGCAGCAAGCCGATGATGGAAATCACCACCAAAAGTTCTGTCAGCGTAAAGGCGCTGCGAAGTGTGCGGGACAATGATGAGCGCGGTTGGCAAGTCATGGAGGAGTGATCGTTGACTGCATCGATCTTCGGGGGGGAAACAAAGGCATGGCACAGCCTACTCCACCCATTCCATGAATCTCTACGGTCAGGTGCGCAGGACTGATGCCATGCAAACCATGAAAAGGCACCAACGGCAGGACAGTCAGCGATTGGCGAGCGGTATCCTGATTGCCATGCCCCTTCGACCCACCCTGCTTCTTGCCGTTATGACTGCCCTTTTGCACGCCTCCACTGCCGTCGCACAAGACGCGGATAAGCCGCAGCCGCCTGCGACAAAGCCAGCCGACAAGGACAAACCGGCCAGTGCTGCAAAGCCGAAGGCAAAGGCAAAGGGGAAAGAGCCCGCAGCAGCACCAGGAGCACCTCCTGCAACTCCGCCAACAGAACAACCGGCAAAGCCACCGGCTGATGCGGGTGGCAAAGCCGAAAGCGCGAGCGGCGGCAAAGCACCGGCGGCCAAGCGCGCACCCGAGCCTGAGGCACGCCCGTGCAAGCCGCTGGATCAGTTGCCACCGGAGATGCACAAGTGGGCGAACCTCGCCATGGACGGCAAGTTCAAGGACTTCACGCGCCTCGCCGCGCGTCGGCAGGCTCTGTACGTGAAGTCTTCCGAACTGCGAATGGCGATGCGAGGCACCGAACCAACGGAGCGACAATTTGCCGACTTGAAGGCTGCGCAGGATGAAATCGGCAAGGTGGGCGATCAGATGGATGCTCTCACATCCGCGAAGGGCTGGACGCAAGAGGACTATGCCGTGATGGACTTCATCGTGGCGCAGCAGTTCGAATTGAATCCCATCAAGTGATGCGTTCACCGTGCTGAAACGAAGGACTCTCGCGTGCCGTTCACCTGCAACATTGACTCGAAGGGTCGGACAATCCGCCTGATCGCAGGCGCGTTGACGGAGAGCACAGGGGTTCTGCTGCTGGTGCTGCGCTGGCAGAGCGTGCTGAGCGGCGACTGGCCGTGGTTTGCCGGCGCTGGGCTCGCCGCGGGTGGGCTCTTCATGGTGCTTGAGGGAGTGTTCGGCTGGTGCGCCGTGCGCGCCTGCGGAGTCAAGACACCGATCTGACGCGCACATCTGCGCACACTCGAATGACTTGCACGCACGGACACGGCTGTACCAAAGGGAGAGGCCGCGGTGGCTGGTTCGACGCAGATCTGCTTTCTGCGCTTGTGTGTGGAGCGCTGCTGCTCGCGGGCGTTCTTGCGCCGCGGCTTGGTGTGGACGAGACCGCCGCGCGCGTGCTCCTGTGGATTTCATGTGCGGCGGGTGGGTGGCACGTGGCGATCCGATCGCTCCAGCAACTGCGACGACTGCAACTCGATGTGGATCTCCTCATGCTTGTTGCTGCCATCGGCGCGGGCATCATCAATCAGTGGACCGAAGGAGCGGTACTGCTCTTTCTCTTTTCGCTCAGCCACGGACTTGAGAACCTCGCGAGCGAACGCGCGCGACATGCCATCCGAGCACTTGGCACACTGACGCCGACCACCGCGCGTGTCGTTCGCGACGGCCTGGAGTCGGATATGCCTGTGGAATCGCTGCGGGTCGGAGATGTCGTGCGTGTCAAGCCGGCGGAGCGAGTGGCAGTGGACGGAGAGGTGCTCGAAGGCGAGACCGCCGTTGATCAGAGCCCGATCACCGGCGAGAGCGTTCCCGTCTCCAAGTCGCCAGGTGCTTTGGTGTTTGCTGGAACGCTCAACGGCGATGGCGTGATCACGGTGCGAACCACAAAGCTCGCGTCGGAGACCACGATGGCACGCATGATTCGCCTGGTCGAGGAGAGTCAGTCCGCGAAGGGACGGGTGCAGCGAATGACCGAGCGCTTCACCGCGGTGTACACGCCCATCGTGCTCGGCGGCGTTCCCGTGCTGATCGCCGTGCTGATCTTCGCATTCAAACTGAACTTCGCCGAGGCGTTCTTGCGTGCGATGGCGGTCCTTGTGGGTGCATCGCCCTGTGCACTGGCGATATCGACTCCCAGCGCCATGCTCGCGGGTATCGCACAGGCGGCTCGCAGCGGTGTACTCATCAAGGGTGGTGTCCATTTGGAGTCGCTTGGGACAATTCGTGCGATCGCGTTCGACAAGACCGGAACGATCACACAGGGGCGGCCTGAGGTGCAGCAAGTGATCGCGGTAGGTGGATCAATCGAGCGAGATGTCATCGCCGCAGCGGCAGCGCTCAATCGGCACTCCAGTCATCCGCTCGCACTGGCGATCGCGCGCCGCGCCGTGCGCGACGGGATATCGACGCTGTCCGAGGTCGAGAGCGTGCGTGCGCTCCCGGGGCGCGGTATCGACGGATCCGTTGCGGGAACGCGTCTCGCAGTCGTCGGTCCCCGTGCGCTCGGCCGAGATGGCTTCCCGGATGTTTCGCCTGAGGTACGCCGACAGATCACCGCGCTTGAGTCATCGGCGCAGACGGTATCGGTTGTTGTCCAAGGTGGATCAGTGCTTGGACTCATCGGGATGTCCGATCAGGTGCGTCCTGATGTGCAAACGATTCTGGCGCGACTGAAGTCGCTTGGCATTGCACGACTCGTGCTGCTGACGGGGGACAATCAGACGGTCGCTGCGCGTGTTGCCGAGCCACTTAGCGTGGATGAGATCCACGCGGAACTGCTGCCGGAAGACAAAATCACTGAAGTACGGCGGCTGCTCGATACATGGCAGTCGGTGGCGATGGTGGGCGATGGCGTCAACGATGCACCTGCACTTGCGACGGCGACCGTCGGCGTTGCGATGGGAGCAAGTGGCACGGATGTCGCGCTCGAAGCGGCGGACATCGCCCTGATGGCGGATGACTTGTCGAAGTTGCCATTCGCGGTCGGACTCAGCCGGCGTGCTCGCTCCATCGTTCGGCAGAATGTGGTGATCTCGATGACTGTGGTGGCGATGCTCATCCCATTCGCGGCCGCGGGTGTCGTGCCATTGAGTGCCGCTGTGGTACTGCATGAGGGCAGTACGGTCGTGGTGGCCTTCAACGCACTGCGACTGCTGCGGTACCGTGAACGCTCATGATGAAAGTGCACATCTGCATGGCGGCGCTTGCGCTCGCGGTTGCCATCGCGGCGCGTGATGACGCCCTGAAGTCCCCTGCTCCTGCGCTGACGCCCACGCCTGCTGCTACACCTGCGCCAACTGCTACACCTGCGCCAACTGCTGCACCTGCTGCCACGCCGGTTGCCGCGCCCGAACCCGAAGCGCTGATCTCCAAGACGATCAGCCCCGATCCACTGAAGGCCGATGTCGCACAGCTGAGCAGCGACGAGATGGGTGGGCGCTTTTTCCGAAGCCCGTTCGCACTGAAGGCCGCAGCATGGGTGGAACAGCGCTTTCTTGAATCGGGGCTTGTGCCGCTCGAAGGTGTGGACAGCATGCGTCTGAAGATCGACGACGAACCCGAGACAGGCCCGAACATCGTTGCGCGCCTCGCGATCG
>Ga0194130_10000987_pt1 | contig 48729 bp, 44 predicted proteins | sample TA2KigsurfametaG_FD_160084 | JGI IMG/M metagenome (GOLD analysis project Ga0194130, IMG submission 160084) | Freshwater microbial communities from Lake Tanganyika, Tanzania - TA2015050 Kigoma 12 surface | ecosystem: Environmental > Aquatic > Freshwater > Lake | place: Tanzania: Lake Tanganyika...
ATTATAGGGTGCAAGCGCTTAGATACCAAATAAATGATAGACGGCCATTCCTAAATACTAAGGTCAAGGCTTTGGTATGAGCGACTCAAGCGCAATCGTTTGGCATGCGTTGCGGGGTAAGCCCATCGCATTCCCCGAGAGTTTGCCAGTCTCTTCCCAGCGTGAAGTGATCGCTAAAGCCTTACTAGAAAGCCCTGTGATCATTGTTTGTGGGGAAACGGGTTCGGGTAAAACAACCCAGCTCCCCAAAATTTGTTTAGCCTTGGGCCGCGGCAAAATCAACCAAGGTGGACTCATTGGCCATACACAGCCTCGTCGTATTGCCGCCACAAGTACCGCTAAACGAATTGCGCAAGAGCTGGGCACTCCCATCGGCGAGGATGTGGGTTATCAAGTCCGCTTTGCTGATCACACCAGTAACCAAGCGTCGATCAAATTGATGACCGATGGGATTTTGTTGGCTGAGACCCAGGCTGACCCACTTCTGAAAAAATACGACACCATCATCATTGATGAGGCCCATGAGCGCAGCCTGAATATTGATTTCTTACTGGGGTATCTCAAACAGCTGATCGCTAAGCGACCTGATCTTAGGCTCATCATTACCTCAGCAACAATCGATGCGCAACGCTTTGCCAATCATTTTGCAAGCCATGGTCAAGCTGCTCCAGTGATTGAGGTGAGTGGTCGACTCTTCCCGGTGGAGCAACGTTATGCGCCATTGCAAGTTGATGGTCAGAAAGAGTCACTAGAAATTCCTGAGGCGGTTTGCAAAGCAATTGGTGAAGTGTGGCGAGAGGGTGCTGCTGGGGCTGGCGATGTCTTAGTGTTCTTACCGGGCGAGCGGGAGATTCGGGAGTGTGCCGAGGCATTGCGCAAAGACCCATTGTTGCAACAGCGTTTTCATCCGGAGATCTTGAGTTTGTTTGCACGGCAAGCCGTGAGTGAGCAAGAGCGAGTATTCCAGACAGGGAGTGGTCGCCGAATTGTGTTGGCAACGAATGTGGCTGAGACCTCGTTGACCGTGCCGAACATTCGGTATGTGATTGATTCAGGATTGGCGCGGGTCAAACGTTACTCGTATCGCAACAAGGTTGAGCAACTTCAAGTGGAGCCGATTTCTCAAGCCGCGGCTAACCAGCGGGCTGGCCGATGCGGTCGTGTAGCCGACGGTATTTGTATTCGCCTCTACAGTGAGGCAGATTATCAAGGACGTCCTGCATATACCGATCCAGAAATCTTGCGCAGCTCTCTGGCCGCCGTGATTCTGCGCATGGCTGCTTTGCGCCTACCGAACATCGCACAATTTCCCTTTATTGATAAACCCTTGGGTCGAGCAATTGTCGACGGCATGCAGCTTTTAGAGGAGCTGGGTGCGATTGAGAGCACCACCAAGCCTGATTTACACGGGCAACATCGGGTTCAACTGAGTGCAATAGGGAAGGCACTAGTTGAGCTGCCCTTAGATCCTCGAATTGGACGTATCTTGTTAGCTGCGCGTGAGCAGCAGGCACTCAAAGAGCTCACCATTATTGCTTCTGCCATGGCCTGCCAGGATCCGCGTGAACGACCCATGGAATTTGCGAGTGCGGCTGATCAAGCTCACTTGCAATTTGCGGATGAGCGCTCTGAGTTTTTGTCATTCGTGAAGTTGTGGAACTGGTATCAAGAGGCTCTTAAACATAAACAAAGTAATCGACAGCTTGAGAATCAGTGCCGCAGTCTTTTTCTCTCACCAAGGCGACTTCGTGAGTGGCGCGATGTGCATGGGCAATTGCATGTCTTGCTGGCGGAGAAGGGCTGGAAAGAAAATCAAACACCAGCAACCTATGAACAAATTCATACAGCGCTCCTCACCGGTCTGCTTGGCTATATTGGCAAGCGCGATGAAGACGCAAGCGATCAGCGCGGCAATAAAGCAGGCGATTATCTTGGAGCCCGGGGGATTCGTCTCTTTATTTGGCCAGGATCTAGTCTGGGTAAAAAGGTGGGGGCGTGGTTTGTGGCTGGTGAGATTCAAGAGACCACCCGCTTGTATGCCAGAACCTTAGCCAAGATCGAACCACAGTGGATTGAACGGGTTGCTAAACACCGCTTAGTGAAGTCGCTCAGTGATCCGTTTTGGGATAAAGAGCGCGGCGAGGTCTTAGCGTTCGAACGCGCCACGCTGTATGGTTTACCGGTTTACCACGGTCGACGGGTGGCCTATGCCCCCCATGATGCAAGCGAAGCCCATCAGTTGTTTATTCAGAAAGCGTTAGTCGATGGCGAGATGTTTGGTAAGGTCGACACACCAGCTTTAGAACGCGAGACCCAAGCGGAGGCAAAACGCCGTTACGGTAAATTATTTGCCTTCTTTTGGCACAACCGTCAACTGATCCGAGAGATTGAGGCGCTGGAACATCGATCACGCCGCCCTGATGTATTAGTAGATGATGAGCTACTGTGCGCGTTCTATCGCGAACGAATTCCAGAGACCGTCTATAGCCGCAGCGGTCTCCAAGCCTGGCTTGAGGAGGATCGTGCCAATTTGGAACAAAAGGATCAGAGTCTGCGACTTCAGAAATCAAACCTGATGCGCCATGAAGCAGCAGGCATTAGTGCAGACCGTTACCCCAAGACAATTGTGATGAATGGCGTAAGCCTGCAAACCAGTTACCACTTTGAACCGGGCAGTCCCAAGGATGGCATCACCCTAATTGTGCCAATCACCGTTCTCAATCAAGTCGATGCCATTCAGGCAGAGTGGCTCGTACCAGGCCTTTGTGTTGAGAAAGTGCAACTCCTTCTTAAATCCTTACCGCAAAAGATCCGCCGCCATTGCGTCCCCTTGCCAGAAAGTGCTAAACAGTTTGTTCAAGAACGGCTAGATACCAACTCCTTCGGAAAGGGCGATCTCACCGATTGCCTCATGCGTTTTATTCGTAGTCAGAATCCTATTGAAATTAAGCGATCTGACTTTCGGCCTGAGACCTTGCCAGCGCATTGCCACATGAACTTTCGTTTAATTGATGAACATGGCCGGCAACTAGAGTTAGAGCGTAATTTAAATCGTTTACGCAGCGAGTATGGGGGGATGGCGCGAGATGCCTTCCAGAACCTTGCCGATACCAATATAAAAACTGTACAAACCGATCAAGCACAAGCATCGCCCATTCAGAAGGGCAGTTATCAGACTTGGGATTTTGGTGAGTTACCACAAACCGTCACCATGACCCGTGGGAACCAAACGATTCAGGGCTATCCGGCATTGGTGGATCGCAAAACAGCTGTCGAACTTGAAGTATTTGATGACCCAGCAGAAGCCAAACGGGTTCATCGGCAAGGTTTATGTCGCTTATACAGTGTGGTTCTAAAAGAGCATACGAAGGCTTTGCATAAACAATTACCCCATGCCCGTGAAATCGGCTTACTCTTTATTCAATTGGGGTCGGTTGAAGAGTTGATTGAGCATATTGGAATGATGGCCATTGAACGTGCCATGCTACAGAACCAAGAGCCCACCAACAAAATACAGTTTGAGGAATCGCTAAAGCAGGGTAAACCGCGACTCATGCTGATTGCAGGTGAGATCGCTAAACATGTCTTAGCCAGTTTGCAAGAGTATGCTGAACTGCATAAGAAGTTAATTGCAGCCAAGGCCCTATCGAGTAGTGCCTACGACGATATGCGTTCTCAACTGCAAGGATTGATTCATGCGCAGTTTGTCAAACAGGTTCCTTATGAGCACTTGGTGCATCTACCACGTTACCTCAAGGCGATTGCACTCCGGATTGATAAACTTCGCAGCAATGCCAGCCGGGATGCCCAAAACCAGCGCGATTGGGAATCGGTTGCGAGACCGTGGCAGCGGATGGCGCAAGAGAGCAAAGGCATGCTTGGGATGAATGATGAGCACAATACGCGCTTACGCGAGTTCCGATGGCAACTCGAAGAGTTACGGGTTGCCTTATTTGCTCAAGAGCTCAAGACCCCCATGCCAATGTCGGTCAAGCGCCTTGAGAAGGTCTTGGCCAGCTTGCGTTAATAGGCCTAGTGTTATTAGGCCTATGCCTGTAAGGCTCGGCCTTACAATCACACCATGCAATTAATTCAACGACTCGTATTTACTCTATTAGCCTCATTGCTGGGGATTTCAGCAGCGTTTGCTGCACCCACCGAACCTAAGCTCGCAGTTGTTCTGAACTCTGGTGAAGCAACGGTAAGTCTCATCGACATGCAAACGCGCAAGGTTACAAAAACCTTTTATGTTGGGAAGGAGCCGCATCATTTAATGATGACCCCGGATGAGAAAACCCTTCTTGTTGCCAATGCGGTGGGCGATGACATCGCCTTACTCAACCCATTGACCGGTGAGATTACAGGGCGGATTCCCAAAATTATTGATCCCTACCAAATTGGGTATTCACCAAACAATAAATGGTTTGTGGCAGCAGCCAATCGCTTGGACCGTGTGGATGTGTACGCAGCGAATGGCGCTGACTTTAAGTTAGCCAAATCCATTCCTGCTGCGAAGACCCCGAGTCATATTGCTTTTACAGCCGATAGCAAACTGGCATTTGTGACATTACAAGATTCTGCCGAAGTGGTGGCGATTGATCTTGATAAACAAGTGATCGTTTGGCGCATGCGCACTGGACCCGTGCCTGCCGGGTTGTGGATGACTCCTAATGATCAGTATTTATTGGTTGGCATTACTGGGGCTGATTATGTGCAGGTGATTGATTGGCGCAATCAAAAAGAGATCAAACGAATCAAAACCGGCAACGGAGCGCATAACTTTCGACCCATGGGTGATAAGAAGCATGTTTTTGTGACCAATCGTGTGGCGAACTCGATTAGTTTGTTGAACATGCAAACGCTTGAGAAGATCAGTGAAATTACAGGTTTGCCTGCAGGGCCTGACGATATGGAGTTAACGCCCGATGGTAAAACTCTATGGGTCACCTTGCGCTTCTCAAAACGAGTGGGTGTTATTGATGTACCCTCGATGAAACTGATTGATGTGATTCCGGTAGGGCGTTCTCCACACGGCGTCTTTTTCTATCCCCGGGCTAAGTGGGAATAGTGAGTCTCGCATGCGAATGATTCGTTATCCACTCATCACCGCATGCATTCTCTGGAGCCAACTTGGATTGGCTCAAACCAATACTTGCAAAAATACCGCGTACCTTACTTTTGATACCGGTAATATGGCGGTTGCTGAGTACATTGCCCAGGTGCTCAAGCAGCAGAACATCAAAGCCACCTTCTTTTTAGCGAATGAGAAAACCAAACAGGGCGGTTATTCATTAGATGATTCATGGAAGGGGTATTGGCAAGCAAGGCTTCAAGAGGGCCATCGTTTTGGTAGTCATACTTACGATCACAGCTATTGGGTTCAAGATGCTGGTGAGAGTGATGTGCTCTTAAGACCTCAGTTTGGTAAGAACGCCGGCAAAGCAATTCGTTTTGATCAAGCTCAACTGTGCACCGAAATATCCAAAGTAAGCACCCGTTTTCAAGAGCTAACGGGTAAGCCAATTGATCCCATCTGGCGTGCGCCAGGTGGCAAGACCTCCCCTCGACTGATTGCCATGGGTGAGCGGTGTGGCTATCGCCATATTGGTTGGTCCCCGAGCGGCTTCTTGGGCGATGAGTTGGACTCAAAGCGTTTTCCGAATGCAAAGTTACTGGAGCAGGCAAGTCGAGGTCTCAAGAATGGCGATATTGCCATTGCCCATTTAGGTATTTGGTCCCGCGAGGATCCGTGGGCGCCCGCGGTACTCGAGCCCCTCATTGAGAACTGGAAAAAACGCGGCTTCTGCTTCGCCTTGATCCCGAATTGACGATAATAGAGACATGAGCCTGATTCAATCGATTCAAGACACCTACGCGGATTTGCACACTTGGTTGTATACGCAGATGGTCGAACCCCTTTTGTTCCATGCCGGAGCGATGGCATGGGCTGAAGATTTGTTTGATGGCACCGAATGGTTCATGTTGGGTCTGATTCAGATTTTGATCATTGCGATTGTGTTAAGGACCTGGGAGCGGATCAATCCAGCGGAGACCCAAATCAATGCAAGATCGTATGTGCGTACGGACATGCTCTATACGATGATCCATCGCCTGGGTTTATTCCATGGCGTGTTCTTTATTCTGTTCTCCAGTTTATTTTTCTACCTCTCTGGTGTCCTTCACGATTGGCGCTTTGAGCGCTTTAACGTTGAGGGCTGGATCCCGGGTGTAACTACCATCCCCATTGTTAGTTTTCTGATCTATTTAGTGATACTGGATTTCATTGACTACTGGTATCACCATGCGTCGCATCGCTTTCATTGGTGGTGGCAGTTGCATGCTTTGCACCATAGCCAAACGCAGATGACCGCTTGGTCGGATGACCGTAATCACATCGTTGATGATCTGATGCGGGCAATGGTTTTTGCTTTCTTTGCTTTGATTTTTGGCGTACCACCTGGACAATTTATATTTTTGGTTGTAGTGGGGCAGCTGGTGCAGAGCTGGCAGCATGCCAATCTGAATATTGATCTTGGCCCTGCAAAGTATTTATTGGTATCCCCTTTATTTCATCGCTATCACCACGCAGTAGGCTATGGCCATGATGCGCCAGGTAAGCCCGGGGTATTAGGTGGTTGTAATTTTGGTGTGTTATTTCCTTGGTGGGATCTGGCATTTGGTACAGCCGTGTTTGAGAAGCGTGTTTTTCCAACAGGCGTTCGTAATCTCGAGGTATCGAATAATCTTCTAGTGCAGCAATGGCAGGGCCTCACGCATTCCTTGCGACATTTATTGGATCTGCCTCGGTCAACAGAGACTAAATCTAAATCGGTCAGCTAAGTGGATAAAGGAGCATGATTGTCTGATTTAATTCGTTCATTGGGTCTGGCATTGGTCGGCACCATGCACCCAAAAATGCTGTGGCTTAGCTTTCGTCCATTTTTAATTGTGTCGATCTTTTGGGGCGTAGTGATTTGGTTGATCTGGTCGCTTGCACTAGAGATGCTACGCACCTTCTTAACCGCATCGATCTTCACGAGTTGGATTCAATCGGGCCTTGAGTACGTTGGCTTTGATGAGGCACGCGCTTGGATCGCACCCTTGTTCTTGGTGATCCTATTAATACCAATTATTGCCATTAGCCTCTTGGTCTTTATTGCATTCTCAACTGTTCCTGCTGTGGTTGATTCGGTCGCGAAACAAAAAGCCTACGAAGGAATCATGCGAATCAAAGGCGGCAGCTTTGTTGGCAGCTTCTTTTACACCCTGTGGTCTGCATTCATTTGCTTGGCCTTAGTGATGCTGACTTTGCCGGTATGGTGGATTCCACCACTCTTTGCAATTTTGCCGCCACTCTTGTGGGGCTGGTTAACCATGCGCCTCATGGCCTACGATGTTTTGCTAGATCACGCAACACCTGATGAGCGCAACCAATTACTTGAAGAGCATCGCTGGACTCTTCTAGGTATGGGTGTGGTCGCCGGCATGATTGGTGCAGTCCCAACTTTCTTTTGGGCCACCTCGGTATTGGCCTTAGTTCTCTTCCCATTTGTATCCTTTGTAGCGCTATGGATCTATTCCCTAATCTTTATCTTCTCCGCTCTTTGGTTTAGTCACTTCTTATTGTATGCACTCAAGCAATTGCGTCAGAAAGAACACATGAACACGATTGATACCTCGGCAACCTTGATCGCTAATACATCGAACCCAGGAGCAATTGATGGCTAGAGAGGAGCAGCGTCGCTTTGGCTTAATCGTCATTGGTGATGAGATTTTGTCAGGTCGCCGCAGTGATAAACACTTAAGCAAGATGATTGAGTTATTAAGCGAGCGGGGCTTGCACTTGTCATGGGCTCGTTATGTGGCCGATGATCCAAATCAAATTACGCAAACCCTCAAAGAGACATTTGCGAGCGGTGATGTGGTCTTTAGTACTGGCGGTATTGGTGCAACACCCGATGACCATACACGACAGGCCGCTGCTCGTGCTTTGGGTGTTGATCTTAATCTGCATCCGCAAGCTAAAGCGTTAATTACTGCGCGCATTATTGCCAGTGCCGAGGGTGATTCCATTAAAGCCGATCTCAATCGTGCAGTGAATCAACATCGCTTTAAGATGGGTGAGTTTCCAGTGGGTAGCGAGATTATTCCCAACCCGTACAACCAGATTCCGGGGTTTCGGATTCATGAGCATCATTTTTTCCCGGGATTTCCGGTTATGGCTGCGCCGATGATGGCCTGGTGTTTGGATGAGCACTACCGTGATCATTTTCATCAAACCAATTGGCTTGAGCAGAGTTTTATTGTGCCCAGCGGGATTGAATCCACCTTAACGCCACTCATGGAATCGGTTGAGTCTGAGTTTGAAGGCATCAAAGTATTTAGCTTGCCCTCGGTCGGCGATCCGATCCGGGGTGGGGTGTTTGCCAAGCGCCATATCGAGTTAGGCGTGAAGGGTGATCCGGATATCGTGCCAATGGCCCTTGAAAAGCTCAAATTAGGCACTGCTGATCTTGGTTTTGAGGTCCTTATTCACCAATAAATTATCTTTATTGCACTTTTATTGTGCAAAAATAGACTAAATCATTATTTATTCACCAAAATAGTGCAAAATGGTGATTTCGTGCAATCGCGCACGAGTAAAGTTCATACCATGTATTAAATCGGAATTGGCATGGTTAGCGCCATGTTGTTGAAAAACGCTTTATCTATTCATTGAGGAGAGTTGCATGACCAAAACTGTCGCAGACGTAATGAAATTAGTCAAAGAAAAGGAATGTACATTTGTGGATTTCCGCTTTGTGGATACCAAGGGAAAAGAGCAACACGTATCAGTTCCGATTTCAGCATTCAACGAAGATAAATTTGAGAGTGGTCATGCGTTCGATGGTTCATCGATTGCTGGATGGAAGGGGATTGAGGCGTCTGACATGTTGTTGATGCCAGATCCAACCGCAGCCTATGTCGATCCATTCTATGAAGAGCCAACCTTGGTTCTTACCTGCGATGTGATTGAGCCATCCGATGGTAAGGGCTATGACCGCGATCCACGCTCGATTGCGAAGCGCGCTGAAGCGTATTTAAAGAGCTCTGGTTTGGGTGATGCGGCTTACTTTGGTCCAGAGCCTGAGTTCTTCGTATTTGATGGTGTGCAGTGGAATGTTGACATGCAGGGTTGCTCGGTGAAGATTCATTCCGAAGAAGCACCATGGTCATCTGGATTAGAGATTGAAGGCGGTAACACCGGCCACCGTCCCGGTAAGAAGGGTGGTTACTTCCCCGTCGCACCCGTTGACACCCTCCAAGATATGCGCTCGGAGATGTGTTTGATTCTGGAGTCCTTAGGAATTCCAGTGGAAGTGCATCATCATGAAGTTGCTGGTCAAGGTCAAAATGAGTTAGGTACCAAGTTCAGCACACTCGTGCAACGCGCGGATTGGACCATTTGGCAAAAGTATGTGGTACAGAACGTGGCGCACGCCTATGGTAAGACCGCAACCTTTATGCCAAAACCAGTCGTTGGTGATAACGGCTCAGGCATGCACGTGCATCAGTCAGTCTGGAAAAACGGTGAGAACCTTTTTGCAGGTAATGGCTACTCAGGATTATCAGAATTTGCGTTGTATTACATCGGCGGCATCATCAAACATGCGCGCGCACTCAATGCCATTACCAACCCAGGTACAAACTCGTATAAGCGTTTAGTGCCAGGCTTTGAGGCACCCGTGAAGTTGGCTTACTCAGCACGCAACCGCTCGGCATCGATTCGTATTCCATACGTTGCCAATCCAAAAGGTCGTCGTATTGAGACCCGCTTCCCTGATCCACTAGCGAATCCATACTTGGCATTCTCGGCCTTGTTGATGGCGGGCTTAGATGGCGTGCAGAACAAGATTCATCCGGGTGAGGCTGCTGATAAGAACCTCTATGATTTGCCACCGGAAGAGGATGCAAAGATCCCAACCGTATGCCATAGCTTGGATCAAGCCTTGGAGTGCTTGGACAAGGATCGCGAGTTCTTGACCCGCGGTGGCGTGTTCACAAATTCGATGCTTGATGCGTACATTGATCTGAAGATGGAAGAGGTAACCCGCTTCAGAATGACCACGCATCCGATCGAGTTTGATATGTATTACTCGCTGTAAGTATTTGATTGGTTGCGCGCGCCATGTTGCGTAATCCATTCATTGAAGGGGCGGTTGCTGGTGCGCCAGTGGCTGCCCCGTTTGTTTCTAGCATGCTCGACCAGATGCCAAACTCGGTATTGGTTTTTGTGGGGGCTACCAAAGACTTGGTCTACGCCAATGCTGCTGCCGAAGCATCGCTCGATTTATCTCGAAAGAGCTTACAAGGCTTAACCTTGTATGACCTCTTTGGTGAGAACCAATCCCTAAATCACATGATCGATGAGGTATTTGCCGGTCGTGCTGCAGCTCAGCGCCAAGAGTTGGTGCTGTACTCGGTTCCCGGAAAAATCTATCGTGAGCCTCTTGCGGTGCATGTCGTGATTGCGATGTTGGAAGACCCAACTCTCATGATGATGGAGTGGTTTCCGATTGACCAACAACTGCGTAGCGAGCGCGATGAGCGCGTCTCGCATCAGGTGGAAGCGAACAAACAACTCATGCGTAATTTAGCGCATGAGATTAAAAATCCCCTAGGTGGTATTCGGGGGGCAGCGCAACTGCTCGAGTTTGAGTTACCTGAGAAGGGCCTGCGAGAGTACACCCAGGTCATTATTAAAGAATCCGATCGCCTGCAAACACTGGTTGATCGCTTGCTTGCGCCACATCGTAAAGCGCATGCGATGGAGCCACTGAATATTCATGAGGTCTTGGAACGCATTCGCAGTCTTGTGTTAGCGGAGTTTCCCCAGGGTTTAAAGATCATTCGTAATTACGACACCAGCTTGCCGGATATTTTGGGTGATCAAGAACAATTGATTCAAGCGGTTCTAAACATTGTCCACAATGCTGCTCAAGCCTTGTCCGATGAGATTCGGCGAGGTACTGCTCAAATTGAACTGCGTACCCGGGTGGTACGCTCAGTCACGATTGCAAAGCAACGCCATCGATTGGCATTGGATCTGCATGTGATTGATAACGGCCCTGGTATTCCCGATGAGATTCGGGAGCGTATCTTTTTTCCCTTGGTCTCGGGACGCGAGGGTGGTAGTGGTCTTGGTTTAACCCTTGCGCAAACCTTTGTACAGCAGCACCAGGGCTTTATTGCCTGCGAGAGTCGTCCAGGCTATACAGATTTTCATATACAGATTCCTTATCGGAAGCAGGAGATAGCGGCATGAACAAACCAATCTGGATCGTTGATGACGATCAATCCATTCGTTGGGTTCTCGAGAAGGCCTTAAGTCGCGAGAAAATTCCGCATCGCAGCTTCAGTAATCCCAATGATGTACTCAATGCTCTAGAAAAAGAATCCCCTGAGGTATTGATCTCCGATATTCGTATGCCACGTGGTAATGGGATCGACCTATTGCAGCATGTCAAAGCCAGTCATCCAGACTTACCCGTCATTATCATGACCGCCTATTCTGATTTAGAGTCAGCGGTTTCATCGTTTCAGAGTGGGGCGTTTGAGTACCTCACTAAGCCCTTTGATATCGATAAGGCCGTGGAGTTGATTCATCGGGCGGTAAGTGAAGGCAAGCGCTCACCTGGTCCCAATAAAGAATCCAATGCCTGGCTTCAAGAGGCTCCAGAGATTATTGGTCAAGCGCCGGCTATGCAAGAAGTCTTTCGTGCCATCGGACGTTTATCGCAGTCCCAAGTCACGGTCCTAATTACGGGTGAGTCTGGAACGGGTAAAGAGTTGGTAGCGCATGCATTGCATAAACACAGCCCGCGAGCCAAGGGACCCTTTATTGCTTTGAACACTGCTGCTATTCCGAAAGACCTACTTGAGTCGGAGTTGTTTGGTCATGAGCGGGGAGCGTTTACGGGTGCGCAAGCCCTACGTCGAGGACGCTTTGAGCAAGCCGAAGGCGGTACGCTCTTCTTAGATGAGATTGGTGATATGCCATTTGATTTGCAAACCCGGCTCTTAAGGGTGTTGTCCGATGGTCACTACTACCGAGTGGGCGGTCATGATCCAATTCGGGCTAACGTGCGCATCATCGCAGCAACTCATCAGAACTTAGAGGCACGGGTGGCGCAAGGTTTGTTCCGGGAAGACCTATTGCATCGTTTGAATGTGATTCGGATCCGTTTGCCAGCATTACGCGAGCGCTCGGAGGATATACCTGCACTTGCGCGTCACTTTATGATCTCCAGTGCAAAATCCTTGGGGGTCGAAGCGAAGCGCTTGTCAGATGATGCCATTAAAGCGATTAGCCAAATGGCATTTCCAGGAAACGTGCGCCAACTCGAGAACCTGTGCCATTGGATGACCGTGATGTCACCCTCAACCATTGTTGGGGTACATGATCTGCCTGAGGATTTGCTGCTATCGGCCAATCCACCCGCTGCAAGTGCAAGTTCACCGGTAGCCACTTCAACCCCGAGTCTAGAAGCAAGTATTGGTCAGCGGGGCGGAGATTGGGAAAACACCTTGCATCGTTTGGCGGTCAAGATGCTGCAAGAGAACCAGGACGAGGTATTTGATTCTCTATTATCGAAGTTTGAGCGTTCGGTCTTAAGTGCGGCACTTGAGGTCACGCGGGGTCGTAAGGTCGAGGCAGCAACGCGTTTGGGGATCGGGCGCAATACGATAACGCGTAAACTGCAAGAGCTACAGATCGAGGTGTAAGTATCCTGACCGGGTATGGCAATTACAATCTTGTCATGCCCGCTCAAAAATCAATCCGGATAGCAGCTTGGAATGTTAATTCCATCAAGGTGCGTCTACAGCACGTTATTCAGTGGCTAGATAGTCAGGCAAAAGCACAAAGTCCAATCGACGCTTTGTGCCTTCAAGAGCTTAAGCTCACTGACGATAAATATCCCCATCACGAGTTGGAGCAAGCCGGCTACTTAAGTCTTACCAATGGTCAAAAAACCTATAACGGGGTATCCATCATTTTGCGTAAGAGTGCCTTGACCTCTTTAGCATGTGACCCAGAAACTGCATTCTTACAAGTCAATAAGAACATCCCCAACTTTGCCGATGAGCAACAACGCATCCTTGCTGCAACCGTTTGTTTTAAAGAGATGCCACCGATGCGCTTAATCTCGGCTTATTTTCCAAATGGTCAAGATCCCGCTAGTGATAAGTTTGTTTATAAACTTAATTGGCTTCATGCTCTCAGAACATGGCTCGCCACCGAGCTGAAAACCTATCCACGTCTAGCACTCTTGGGAGACTTTAATATCGCCCCCGAAGATCAGGATGTGCATGACCCCAAGGCCTGGGAAGGGCAAAATCTAGTATCACCCCAAGAGCGTGAGCAATTCCAGAAAATCATTCAATTGGGACTGCATGACTCTTTCAGACTCTTTGAACAAGCACCCAAGACCTATAGCTGGTGGGACTATCGCATGATGGGGTTTAGGCGCAATGCGGGTCTTCGCATAGATCACGTATTACTCAGCAAAGAACTCAAAGAGAAGTGTATAGCCAGCACTATCGATAAGACCCCCCGAGGCTGGGAGCAACCATCGGATCATGCGCCGGTAATCGCACAGATTGCCTATTGAACAGTAGCCTCATGAGATTAATAGTCTTTGCTATTTTGTCTCTTACAAGTTTGCATCAACATGCAAGCTGTACTGATCAGCTTATTGATAATGTGAAGTATTCAAATGAATTTACAGTTCCATACATATTAACTAATCAAAATCAATCACCCCAGTACGTTTTAATCTTAATGCCCGGAGGAGCTGGTACTCTCAATCCGCACATCAATAATGAGGGTAAGTTGCAATTTGACTTCGCTGGCAACTTCCTGATTCGTTCCAGGAACCAGTTTTGTGATTCGCAATTTGCAACAGCCTCAACTAATTCAACAGAGAGCCCAGAGAGGATGGGTGCCTTAATTAATGATTTAGGGACACGCTTCCCAAATGCCAAAATCTGTATGGTGGGAACCAGTCGGAGTACCTACTCCACAATGGGATTGGCAGAAAAGTTTGACGGTAAGATCAATTGCATCATTCATACAGCATCCATGAACCAAATTGCCCGCTTTGATACTCGCAAGTTCAAGAGTAGACACCTAATGGTTCATCATAAAAATGATCCATGCCATTTGACCACCTATGCCAGTACCCAATCTAATCATGAGCGGTATAAAACACCTTTGATTACCATGGAAGGTGGAAGCTCAACGGGTGATGCGTGTCAAGCATTTTCTTATCATGGCTTTCATGACATTGAGCAGCAAACCATTGATCAAATAAAGGCTTGGATTAAGCAGTAGCTAGGCCTGCGCCACCAAGCCGCCATGACGCAATAGCGCATCAATTTGTGGAGGACGACCCCGAAATGCCGCAAATGACTCAGCGGCAGGGCGACTACCACCCACCTCTAAAATCTCTTGGCGATAACGAATACCAGTCTCTGGATCCAAGACCGTACCCTTAACCTTGGCCGCCTCCTCAAATGCTGAGTAGACATCTGCCGATAGAACCTCAGCCCATTTATAGCTGTAATAGCCAGCGGCATAACCACCCGCAAAGATATGGCTAAAGGTATTGGGCCAGCGCGAGATTGATGCTTGGGGAATCACGTGATATTCGTTATTAATCGATCGAGCAAGGTCTAAGACAGCTTGGCCCTGGGCAGAGTTGGCATCAAAGCGGGAATGCAAACGCCAATCGGTTAAGGAGAACACCAGTTGACGCATGGTGGTTAAACCATTTTGGAAGTTCTTGGCAGCAAGCATTTTGTCAAACAGGGATCGAGGTAATGGTTCACCGGTATCAACATGAGCGGTCATGCCTTGCAGTACTTCCCATTCCCAGCAGAAGTTCTCCATAAACTGGCTAGGTAATTCAACGGCATCCCATTCAACACCATTGATGCCAGAGACTCCCAGCGCATTAACTTGCGTGAGGAGGTGGTGAAGACCATGACCGCTCTCATGAAAGAGGGTAATGACATCATCATGGGTAATGGTGGGCGGTTTCATCTGGCCATTGACCTCAACCGGTGCAGCAAAGTTACAAACTAGGTAGGCGACCGGGGCTTGCACTTCACCATTACTGAACACACGACGGCCGCGCGCATCATCCATCCATGCGCCACCTCGTTTACCTGGACGCGCATAGGGATCCAGATAAAAATAAGCAATGGTTTGCTGCTGGTTATTTTGGATCTCAAATGACTGAACGCTGGGATGCCATGTTGGTAATGATGCAGAGCGAATACTGACCGAGAATAGAGTTTGGATTACCTTAAATAATCCTTCCAAAACCTTTGGCAGAGGAAAGTACTGTTTGAGTTCATTCTCAGAGAACGCATACCGCGCTTGCTTGAGCCTCTCGGATACAAAGGGCATATCCCATGGCTCAATTTCTTGAAGGCCTAAGGACTTCCTTCCAAATTCTTGCAGCTCTAACCAATCCTTTTGTGCAAATGGTTTGGCTCGTTGAGCAAAATCACTTAAGAAGGTATCGACCTCAGCCACATCGCGCGCCATCTTGGGGGCTAAGCTGAGCGCTGCATAGTTTGCAAAACCGAGCATCCGAGCTTCTTCATTGCGCAGACGCAATTGATCGATCATGTTTTGGGTGTTATCCCATTCCAGTTGACCACGACCATATTGCACAGCTAACTCAGAGGCACGGGTTACATAGGCCTCATACAAGAGACTCCGTAGTGAGCGATTCTCAGCATATTGCTGTACTGGGTAATAGGATGGAAAATGCAGAGTAAACGCCCAACCTTCCAAATTCTTTTGTTTGGCAGTATCAGCCGCTGCCGCGATGACATCCTCAGGCAGCCCAGCTAGATCGTCGATTGAGGTCACCACATGCACAAATGCATCGGTGGCATCAAGCACGTGATCAGAGAATGCTTTGGCCAAAATCGCTTGTTCATCCTGGATCTGGGCAAAGCGGGGCTTATCAGCATCGGGTAGCTCTGCGCCTCCTAAACGAAAGTCGCGCAGGGAGTTCTCAATCACTTTCTTTTGATCAATGCTGAGTGCTTCAAATGCCAAACTGTCTCTTAACTCTTTATAGCGCTGGTAGAGAGCTAGGTTTTGCCCAAGACTGGCAAAGAAGGCGGTGACCTTAGGTAGCATCGCACCATAGGCTGCACGAAGTTCTGGGGTATCAGCGACTGCATTGAGGTGCGATACCACGCCCCAAGAACGATCCAATTGCTCGGTTGCATCTTCAAGGGGCTCTACTAAATCTAGCCAGGTCGCTGGTGTTTTAGCATCTACCGCCTGAGTGACCGCGGTCTCGCAAACACCTAGTAAGTGCTCAATGGCTGGAGCAATCTGCTCTGGGCGCACGGCAACGTATTGGGCAATGCCCCGACCAAATGATAAAAGGGGATTATGGGAATCGAGGGAGGGGGGATTGATTGGAGCATTCATAGGGATAGCTTACCCGATTCCATCCATTTTTTCTCACTACAAAATTGGACACACTTTGTTGTTATCGTTTGCAAACTATATCACTTAGTGATATAGTTACGCATGACCAGAAAACGCATCTTAAAAATTAAAACATTTAACAAATCACTTGCCAAGTTAGAACTATCGGATAAGGATTTATTGATAGCAGCAAATCAAATTGAGGCCGGATTGTATGAAGCAAATCTTGGGGGAAATTTATATAAAAAAAGAATTGCGATTCGAAATCGAGGGAAAAGTCACGGAGTAAGAACAATATTTGCAACAAAGCTTTCTAAAAATATTTTCTTCTTGTTTAGTTTTAGAAAAAATGAAAAGGTTAATATTGACAATACAGAATTATTAAATCTTCTAAAAATTTCAGAATTTCTTTTAAATTTATCAAATGATGAAATTAGAAGTTTGTTAGAAAAAAATTACTTATTTGAGGTGAATGATGACTAAATTAAAACCAAAGAGTCGTATTGTTGATGAGATGCAAGAAACCTTTTCTGATCTAAAAAGAGCAGGAGTTATTAGTAAAAAACAAATTTCTGAATTTGAGGCATTAAAAAATTTAGAGGTGAAATCATTGCAGCCAAATGCAATTAAGCAATTAAGAACAAGAGAAAAGCTCAGTCAGGCTGTTTTTGCTCTAGTTCTTAATACGAGTGCATCAACAATACAAAAGTGGGAATCGGGAGAAAAGAAACCCAGTGGACCCTCCTTAAAACTTTTATCAATTTTAAAAAATAAGGGTTTAGAGGTGTTAATTTAGAAAAAGTTTACTAGCCAAGCTTACTCACTGGCTTCATGCTGCGCTCAACCGCTTCAAGGGTGTTCATGAGGAGCATGGTGATGGTCATGGGGCCCACGCCACCTGGAACAGGAGTAATCCATCCCGCGACATACTTGGCTGTATCAAAGTCGACATCGCCACAGAGTTTGCCATCGGGCAAGCGATTAATGCCGACATCGATCACCACAGAGCCGGACTTAATCATATTGCCCGTAATCATTTTGGGCTTACCGGTTGCCACGACCAGGATATCGGCCTCTTTGGTATGAACGCTGAGATCTTTGGTCTTGCTATTGCAAATCGTTACTGTGGCACCCGCTTGAAGTAGAAGCATCGCCATGGGCTTACCCACAATATTGGATGCCCCAATGACAACGGCACGAGCGCCGCGTAAGGGGTACTCAATGCTCTCAAGCATCTTCATGCAGCCATAGGGTGTGCAGGGTTTAAAGAGTGGGGCACCAACCATGAGCGCTCCGGCATTGGCGACATGAAAGCCATCCACATCTTTCTCAGAAGCAATGGCTTCTAAGACGCGGTCCGCAGCGATATGCTTCGGTAAAGGTAATTGCACCAGGATTCCATGAATACTGGGATCGGCATTGAGGGTTGCAATTCGGGCTAGGAGTTGGGCTTCATCAAGCTCAGCGGGGTAGCGCTCCAACACCGAATGAAATCCCACGTCTTCACAGGCTTTCACTTTATTGCGGACATACACTTGGCTCGCAGGGTCATCTCCCACCACAATGACTGCTAATCCTGGACGCACCCCTTTGGCGGTCAGAATAGCTGAACGAGTTGCAATCTCAGCCCGAAGCTTTTTGGAGAGAAGATTGCCGTCGATCAGTTGGGCTGGCATCGCTTTTTAACCGAAATATTACGAGAGTGCCAGACGCAAAAGATCAGCAACGGTATTGACGTTGAGCTTCTCCATGATGTTGGCACGGTGTGCTTCAACGGTTTTAATGGAGATGCTGAGATCGTCAGCAATTTGCTTATTGAGACGACCTGCCACAATGCGCTCTAATACCTGACGCTCACGACCAGTCAGTTTGCTCAATAGACTTTGAGTGTTCTTGCGTTGATCGGCTTGTGCAAAATCAACGCGGGCCTTGGTCAGCATCCGCTCAACAAGGGCGCACAACTCATTTTCTTTAAAGGGCTTCTCAATGAAGTCAACCGCACCACGCTTCATGGTCGACACTGCCATTGACACATCCCCGTGACCAGTAATGAAAGAGATGGGCATTGGTAAGTTCTCGCTGATAAGACGCTCTTGAAGCTCCAAACCCGACATACCGGGCATACGCACATCCAAGATTAAGCATGAGATGGTTGATTTATCGGTATTTTGGAGGGACTGTAAGAAGCGCTCCGCACTGGCATGGCAACGGACGGTATAGCCATTGCTCTCGAGTAACCAGGTGAGCGAGTCACGCACTGCCTCATCATCATCAACCACATAAACCACTTCAGCCTGGGTTGTTTTCGGTGGATTGCTCATGTTCATTGCTATTTCCTATTGACGTCTTTGTTATTTGATTGGATTCCAACGGTAACAGAATTGTAAAGGTGCAGCCGACCAAGCGGGTGTGCTCGGTATCCATATGGTTCTTGGCCCACAGCCTACCATGGTGGGACTCGATGATGGAGCGGCAAATATTAAGACCCATGCCCATTCCGTCGGATTTGGTACTAAAGAAGGGCTCAAACATGCGGCTGATCACCGATTCGGCGATGCCAGCCCCGGCATCGGTCACCCGAATTCGGAGCATGCTGGGGAAAGTGCTGGTCTCGAGATCCGCACTAATCTTCACCGGTGGGGCTGACCAGCGGGAGGAGAGGGGGTAAACCTCACGCAGGCTATCTAAGGAGTTTTTCAGGAGGTTCACTAAAACCTGCTGGATGAGAACGGGATCTAGCTTAACCTGAGGAATATCGGGTGCAATCTCGGAAACAATCTTGAGGCGGTGTCGATTGGCTTCAAACTCGACCAGACCAACGGAGTCGGCAACGATGTCACCAATGTTGCACAACTTACTTTGCGGCTCGCTGCGCTTTACAAAGCTTCGAATGCGCGAAATGATGGTGCCTGCCCGATGGGCTTGGTCGCTGGCTTTCTCTAATGCAGGAACTAGCTCATTGGAGAGCGGGTTTTGGGTGCTCGATAGGCGTTTGGCAATTCCCATGCAATAGTTCGAGATGGCCGAGAGCGGTTGGTTGAGCTCGTGCGCAAGCGACGAAGCCATTTCACCCATGGTGGTAAGACGACTTGTAAATTGCATCCGTTCCTCTTGCTGACGTGCAAGCTCTTCGGTGTTCTTACGCAATGTAATATCGGTCGCAATGAGTAACTGTGCAAGGTGGCCGCCATCGACCCATGAAATATAACGACGCCGCACCTCATACCAATGGGTTGTATCGCCCCGCAACTGAATCTCCTCCGACTCAATCTCACTGGATTGTTTCAAGGCAGTGGCTGGCAAGCCTGCTAGCGCATCCACGTTATCACCCTCAAAATGAAAGATGGAGGATGGATCCATTTCATGACCCGCCAGATCAATATGCCCCTTAGCAGTATCACCAAAACGCTCGCGGTAATAGCGATTGGCAAAGAGAAGTTCGCCAGTTTCAATCGAGACCACCGATACCGCAGCATCTAAGCCCTCGAGCACCGTCACAAAGCGTTCTTGGGTGGCGGTTAACTCTTCTCGGATCTTTTTTGGTTCGGAGATATCAATTACCGATGTCACCCAACCGGTTTGCTGGCCCTTGTCATTAATTAATGGGGCGATAAAAGTGCGCGTTGCAATCCGAGTGCCATCTTTGCGCAGAATCGTACCCTCGATCCCGCTCTTGACATTACCTTCGAGAGCACCAGCCATCTTTTGCATTAACTCTTCGTGGAGCTCCGCTGGCCAGAATGGAAATGGAGGCTTTAATCCAAGCAACTCTTCCTGAGCCCAACCTGTCATCTCAGAAAACGATCGATTGACATAGGTAATGCGCCTTTCCATATCATGCGCCCGAATTCCAACTGGCATCGAGTCCTCCAATACCTTACGAAAACTACTCTCGGTACGCAAGTTGGCTTCAGTTAATTGGCGAACCTGCATTTGCTTAAGAACCGACCACAAGCTCCAGACCACAAAGGCAGACAAGCCAATCACAACCCCCAAGAGCATCCGAAAGGTAAGATCGGTTGGTGGTGGGTAAGTGTCGACACGTAACATGATGTTGGGACCCAGTGCACCAAAATCAAGGCCGGTTTCATTACTAAGTGAGCGCGTGGGCGTATCACGATCCGATGAGATTGCGAGGACCCGGTTGTCCTTCCCAATTAAGGAGTAGCGATGCTGGCTCTTTAACTCAGGCGGAATAATGTATTGCAAGATTCCTTGGCTGGAGTACATCACTGCCAGTGCGCCTGTGGCTTCTCCATCTTTGAAGATTGAAATGACCTCCCAAAAAACCGATTGACGCTCACTCATCATCGGATCATCTTTGGGAACAGTGAGGCTAATGACTTGACTGTAAGCGGGTCGATTGGTTTCGCGACTTAAGAACACCGCTTTCTTGAGTTCGCGATCAATATCCGTTGCTTGAGGCACCACATCGAACCATTCGTTATTCCGGGCTGGGGGCGGGACCATCCATTGGCGCCACTCGTTGTCGTTTAACCAAATGAGCTGCAATATCTCAGGGTTACCCAAAACAAATGATTCGATTTGAGCCAAGACCTTGTCGCGTGCTACGCGATCATTTTGGATTTGTGCAAGATCGCGACTAAAGGATTGCAAGGCTTCACTGTTGTTGACAAAGCGCAGCTGTATTCGCTGCTTTACCAAACTCAGTTCGCGAAAGAGGGAACCCTCTTGTTGTTGCCGTTCTTGAACTTGTAGCGTGCCTAGGATGATTGCCATCACAACTAAAAAGATCACGATCGCCATTAGTGGCGTATAGACGAGGCGCGAACCAATAAAGCGTCGGATCGAAGGCATTCGTTTAAATGCTTCGTAGAGCTTCACTTGCAGGGAGTTCCCGGTAGCCAATCCAAGGGTCTTTCTAGTTAAAGGAAGTTTCTAATATAAAGGGCTTTGCACTGCAATATTATTCCATATAGTGATAAAGATTACCGGAATGTGGGAAAATAATTGTCACAATCGTCACCTATTCTTAGAATATTAGCCATAGAGGGACACAATCCCTTGTTATCGATAAAACGGAGGCAAACCATGGCAGCTGTACCCGAGCAAGTGGCAGGTCAAATGAATCAATTGGATGTGGATTCAGTGGAAACCAAAGAGTGGTTAGAAGCACTCGATGGTGTAATCAAATATGAAGGTACCGACCGTGCCGCGTATCTGATCGATCAACAAATTGCGCACGCCCGAGTGAATGGTGTTGATCAACCCTTTCATGCAGAAACACCTTATATCAATACGATTCCGGTAGAGATCCAAGCGCGCATCCCTGGGGATCAAAATATCGAGCATCGAATTCGATCCTTTACTCGGTGGAATGCCATGGCGATGGTATTGCGGGCTAATAAAGATACCAACGTAGGAGGGCACATTTCCTCCTTCCAATCTGCGGCCACTTTGTACGACGTTGGATACAACCACTTCTGGCATGCGCCATCTGAACAACATGGTGGCGATTTAATCTTTGTACAAGGACACTCGGCGCCTGGTGTATATGCCCGTGCTTATATGTTGGGTCGTTTAGGTGACGAGCAGCTAAATAACTTCCGCCAAGAGGTGGATGGCAAAGGTATCTCAAGCTACCCTCATCCTTGGTTGATGCCAGACTTTTGGCAGTTCCCCACGGTATCGATGGGTCTCGGTCCCATTATGGCCATCTATCAAGCACGCTTTATGCGGTACCTCGAGGATCGTGGTTTTGCCAAGACCGAAGGGCGCAAAGTGTGGGCGTTCTTAGGCGATGGTGAAACCGATGAGCCTGAGTCACTTGGTGCGATCGGCATGGCGGGTCGCGAGAAACTCGATAACCTCATCTTTGTTGTGAACTGCAATCTGCAACGCTTAGATGGTCCCGTTCGTGGTAACGGCAAGATTATTCAGGAGCTTGAAAGCGAGTTCCGAGGTGCTGGCTGGAATGTCATCAAAGTGGTGTGGGGCGGTCATTGGGACGCGCTCTTTGCGCGCGATAAGAACGGCATCTTGATGCAGCGCTTGGGTGAGATTGTGGATGGTGAGTATCAGACCATGAAAGCTAAAAATGGTGCCTACGTGCGTGAGAAGGTATTTAACACCCCAGAACTTAAAGCCTTGGTTGCTGATTGGAGCGATGAGGATATCTGGAACCTCAATCGTGGTGGCCATGATCCCCATAAAGTATTTGCCGCATTTCAATCGGCTGTGAACCATCGCGGTCAACCCACCGTAATCCTTGCAAAGACAATTAAAGGCTATGGGATGGGCGGGTCGGGTGAGGGCATGAATATTGCTCACCAGGCCAAGAAAATGAGTCACGATGACGTCGTACGTTTTAGGGATCGCTTTGAGATTCCGGTGAGTGACGATCAATTAGCCGATATGCCCTTTGTGAAATTTCCTGAGGGCAGTCCTGAACTGGAATACATGCGGGCGCGGCGTATGGAGCTTGGCGGCTATTTGCCACAACGCCGAGCGAAAGCCGAGAGTTTGCCAGTTCCTGCGCTAGATGCATTTACCCCGCTATTAGAGGCAACTGCTGAAGGGCGTGAGATCTCAACCACGATGGCCTTTGTGCGTCTACTCAATACGGTTGTGCGCGATAAGACCATTGGTCGCCGGGTTGTGCCGATCGTGCCAGACGAGTCGCGGACCTTTGGTATGGAGGGCATGTTCCGCCAACTCGGTATCTGGAATCAACTGGGACAGCTCTACACCCCAGAAGATCATGATCAGTTGATGTTCTACAAAGAAGATAAGGCAGGACAAATTCTGCAAGAAGGCATCAACGAAGCGGGTGGCATGTGCGACTGGATCGCAGCCGCAACATCGTATTCCACCCACGGTGTACCGATGCTACCGTTCTATATCTTCTATTCGATGTTCGGCTTCCAACGGATTGGCGATTTGGCATGGGCTGCTGGCGATATGCGTAGTCGTGGATTCCTCCTAGGCGGCACTGCGGGTCGCACCACACTCAATGGTGAAGGCCTGCAACACGAAGATGGTCATAGCCAGATCTGGGCGGCAGCCGTTCCGAACTGCGTGAGCTATGACCCAACCTTTGCCTTTGAGTTGGCTGTTGTGATTCAGGATGGTATGCGTCGCATGCTGACCGAGCAAGAGGATGTTTATTACTACATCACCTTAATGAATGAGAACTATGCCCATCCAGCGATGCCCAAGGGTGCGGAGCAAGACATTATTAACGGGATGTACAGGTTGCAATCGATGGGCGATGCAAAAAATCCATTGCGCGTTCAACTACTCGGTAGTGGCACCATCTTCCGCGAAGTGATTGCTGCCGCAGAGTTATTAAACCAAGATTGGGGCATCGCCTCCGATCTGTGGGGCTGCCCTAGCATGAATGAGCTTGGGCGTGATTGGAATGAAACCAATCGCAGTAATTTACTGAACCCAACAGCTTCACCTAAGCTATCCCATGTCGAGCGTCTACTAAAAGATAGTCAGGGTCCAGTCATTGCTGCAACCGATTACATGCGATTGTTTGCAGAGCAAATTCGTCCAGCGATTCAGAACCTGGGTCGTCGTTATGAGGTGTTGGGAACCGATGGCTTTGGTCGCTCAGATACTCGCGAGCAACTCCGGTACTTTTTTGAGGTGGATCGTCGCTGGGTCACGGTTGCTGCACTAAAGGCCTTGGCCGATGATGGGAAGATTGATCGTAGTAAGGTTGCGCAAGCGATTAGTAAGTACCAAATTGATCCGAATAAACCCAACCCCATGAAGATGTAAGGCCATCATGAGTCAATTACTTGAAATCAAGGTTCCTGACATCGGGGACTACCAAGATGTGCCTGTGATTGAGGTGCATATCAAACCAGGTGATCGCGTTGAGAAAGAGCAGTCCCTCATTACGCTTGAGTCCGATAAGGCCACCATGGATGTGCCATCTTCGCATGCAGGGATCGTGAAAGAGGTTAAGGTCAAGGTCGGAGATAGTATTTCCGAGGGCGGCTTAGTTCTTCTCCTGGAGCCAAGCGATGCGAGCGCATCCGCTGCATCAACCGCACCAGTTCCTCCAACTCCAGCCCCACAGGCCGCACCCGCTGCGCCAGTACAAAAAACAGTGGCTCCTCCAGCAGCACCCATACCGACCCCGCCAGTAGTGTCAGCCCCAACCTCAACTCCAGCCCCAGCGCGCGCTGAGCCGGCGAGCTCGATTGATGGTGCAAGCCACGCGAGTCCATCGGTTCGTAAATTCGCTCGTGAGTTGGGTGTCACGATCGCGCAAGTCAAAGGTACGGGACCCAAAGGGCGCATTTCACAAGAGGATGTACAGGCCTTCGTTAAATCCGTCATGAGTGGTGCGAGCGCACCAGCCAATCAAAACTCGGGCGGTAGTTTAGGTGGACTTAATCTTCTTCCATGGCCTAAGGTCGACTTCAGTAAGTTTGGCGAGACTGAGCGTCAACCACTCTCTCGCATCAAAAAACTTTCTGCTGCCAATCTCGCACGCAACTGGGTCATGATTCCGGCGGTAACGTATCACGAGGATGCCGATATTACTGACCTCGAGGCATTTAGAGTTCAGACCAATAAAGAAAATGAGAAGCAAGGTAGCAAGATTACGATGCTTGCTTTTTTAATCAAAGCCTCGGTTGCCGCATTAAAGAAGTACCCTGAGTTCAATGCCTCACTCGATGGCGATGATCTGGTCCTCAAGAAGTATTTTCATATTGCCTTTGCAGCCGATACCCCGAACGGTTTAGTGGTTCCGGTGATTCGTAATGCGGATCAAAAAGGGATTTTCGAAATCGCCAGAGAAACAGCGGAACTCGCAGCGCTTGCGCGTGAGGGCAAGTTAAAGCCTGAGCAAATGCAAGGAGCCAGCTTTACGATTTCATCATTAGGTGGAATTGGTGGTACGTACTTTGCTCCTATCATTAATGCTCCTGAGGTAGCGATTTTGGGCGTTAGTAAAGCTGCCATGAAACCGATTTGGGATGGTAAAGAATTTGTCCCGCGCTTAATTTGTCCTCTGTCGCTCACCGCAGACCATCGGGTGATTGATGGTGCATTGGCCACGCGATTTAATGTCTATATTTCGCAGTTACTCGCCGACTTCCGTCGCGCTGTTTTGTAGGAGAGGGTGATGAGTCAGCATGCGATCGTAGTCCCTGATATCGGCGATTACTCCGATGTCCCAGTCATTGAAGTGTTGGTGAAGGTTGGTGATGCCATTGAAAAAGAGCAACCGCTCATTGTTCTCGAGTCCGATAAAGCGACGATGGAGGTTCCTGCCGATCAAGCGGGTATCGTCACTAGTCTTACGATTAAAGTAGGCGACAAAGTAAGCAAGGGTTCTGTGATTGGGCAGCTCGAGGTATCTGCTGCGGCTTCAGCCTCAACTCCCGCCGTAGCTTCCAGTCCTGCGATTACAAAATCACCCACACCACCGCCAGTAGCACCTGCAGCAATTGCGGTTCCAGCAGGTGCGTATCAGGGCAAGGTGCAGCACGAATGCGAGGTACTCGTCTTGGGGGCGGGGCCCGGTGGCTACAGTGCGGCATTTCGTAGCGCTGATCTTGGTGCAAACGTTATTCTGGTGGAGCGTTATCCAACCCTAGGCGGTGTTTGCCTAAATGTCGGTTGCATTCCATCAAAAGCCCTTTTACATACTGCAGCCGTGATGGATGAAGTCAAACACATGGCCAAGCACGGTATTGAATTTGCTCCTCCTAAAATTAATCTTGATCAATTGCGTCAATACAAAGAGGGCGTCATTGCGAAGTTAACTAGTGGCCTAGCGGGTATGGCTAAGATGCGCAAGGTTAATGTGGTGCGCGGTTTGGGGCGTTTTTTGGATGTCCATCATCTTGAAGTTGATCTGTGCACAGGTAGCGGGCAGGACCTCTCGGGTCAGAAAGAAGTCATTCGTTTTCAGAAAGCCATTATTGCGGCCGGCAGCCAACCGATTGCGTTGCCGTTTATGCCCAAGGACCCTCGCGTGGTCGATAGTACTGGTGCATTATTACTTCAGAGTATTCCAAAGCGCATGCTGGTGATTGGTGGCGGCATCATTGGCTTAGAGATGGCCACAGTCTACAGCGCACTCGATTCACGCATCGATATTGTGGAGATGATGGATGGCTTGATGGCCGGGGCCGATCGCGATCTTGAGCGCGTATGGGAAAAGATGAACGCCCATCGCTTTGATCGCATTATGCTTAAAACCCGTGCGGTTCGTGCAGAAGCCAAGCCTGATGGTATCGAAGTGTTTTTTGAAGGTGAGAAAGCACCCGATGGCCCGCAACAATACGACCTCGTCTTAGTCGCAGTAGGGCGCACACCAAATGGTAAGAAGATTGATGCAAGTGCTGCCGGAGTGCAAGTTGATGAACGCGGATTTATTCCAGTCGATGCCCAAATGCGAACCAATGTAGCCAATATCTTTGCAATTGGCGATATCGTTGGTCAACCGATGCTAGCGCATAAGGCCGTGCATGAAGGTCATGTTGCAGCTGAAGCAGCGGCTGGTCAGAAGTCCTATTTTGATGCCAAGCAAATTCCGTCGGTGGCCTATACCGATCCGGAAGTCGCGTGGGCAGGCCTCACCGAAGAACAATGCAAGGCACAAGGCATTGCGTACGAGAAAGGCTTATTTCCATGGGCGGCTAGCGGACGAGCCATTGCGAACGGTCGCGATGAAGGCTTTACCAAATTACTCTTTGATGCCAACACCCACCGCATTATTGGTGGAGGAATTGTGGGAACCAATGCAGGCGACCTGATTGGTGAAGTGTGTTTAGCCATCGAGATGGGAGCCGACTCGGTTGACATTGGCAAGACCATTCATCCCCATCCAACTCTTGGTGAATCGGTGGGCTTAGCCGCTGAGGCCCATCATGGATCGTGTACCGATTTACCGCCCGCTAAGAAAAAGTAGTCAAGTGGTTTAGAAGCTTTAGTGCAAATAAAAAACCCCGCCGCAGCGAGGTTTTAATCTCAGACGTTCTAATTACTCAGACGATTTCTTAGAAGCCTTTGCTGCTTTGGTAGCGGCTTTGGTAACGGTATCTGCCGCATTTTGCATATTGGCTTGTGCAACCTCCATGGCATGCTTAAGCGCTTTTTGGCTGGTCTCATAACTGTTATTGGCTGCTGCAATGGCTTGCTTCATCATTTGTACGGCAGCATCAGAACCAGCCGGAGCGTTCTTAGTCCACTCATCGACTAAGGATTGCATTTTTTTCTGGTTAGCAGCGAACTCTGCTTCCGCAGTTTTGGTAAAGGCATGGGAGCTATCTTGTGCAATCTCATAGAGATCACGACCATAGTTCATCATGCGCTCAGCCATCGGCTGAATCATTTCAGCTTGCTGGGCAATCAGTTGCTGTACATCGCGAACTTCTAGTGCTTTCTTAGCGTTGCTCATGCTCTCGCTCAAGCTGTTCTTAGCGATTTGCATATTAAGTTCAAGGAGTTTCTCAACGCTTTTGAGGGCTTGGTTGGTAAGACCGGCGAGGGTCTCTAAGTTGGCCTTTTGGGCTGCCGAAATTTGTTCAGGGGTTAAATTCATGGTGGACTCCTTTAGTTAATTAAGGGAGACTAGTTTTAGTCATCTTATTTATGATTATAGAAGATATTATGTTGCAATGCAACAATGAATGTTACCGGTGCGTAAGATATAAATAATTAAATATAATCAATAACTTAAACAATCAACATGACAAACCTTGAAAGCCTTCTATAGCGATCACTTTGTGCTGCCGTTGCCCAGCGGACACCGGTTTCCGATGGCCAAGTACAAGATGCTGCGTGATTTAGTCCTTGGACTGCCAAACGTCCAATTGCATGAGGCTCCTCGGGCTAGCGATACGGAGCTCCTTCTGGCGCATGACGCTTCATACGTCCAGCGGGTTATTAGTGGAACTCTCAGTGAGGCAGAGCAGAAAGCGATTGGTTTTCCGTGGTCCGAGAAAATGGTCGAGCGCTCTCGTCGCTCGGTGGGCGCTACGATTGCGGCTTGCCAATCCGCCCTTAAAGAGGGTGTGGCCGTCAATCTAGCAGGTGGTACCCATCACGCCTACCGAAACAAGGGATCTGGCTTTTGTGTTTTTAATGATGCCGCAATTGCAGCGCGTGTTTTACTGAAAAGTCCGATTGGTCCCCAAAAAATTGGTATTTTGGATCTGGATGTGCACCAAGGCGATGGCACGGCTGCGATTTTGCAAAACGATGCTGTAATTTGCACGGTCTCGATCCATGGGGAGAAAAACTATCCATTTGCAAAGACCAGTAGCGATCTGGATATTGCCTTAGCCGATGGTAGCGGCGACACCATTTATCTAGAGGCGCTCGAGCAGGCTCTCGAGTTTCTATCCAAACAAGGAATGCAGTTTCTGATTTACTTAGCAGGTGCCGATCCCTTCGAAGGCGATCGTTTAGGTCGTCTAACACTGACGAGCGAGGGATTAGCGGTGCGCGATCAACGCGTCATGGCATTTGTGAAAGAGAAGGGCATCCCAATCGCCATCGCGATGGCAGGAGGGTATGCCAATCCAATTGAAGATACGGTGCGAATCCATTATCAAACGATACAAATTGCGTGTGAGCATCAGCATACAATACGCGTTTCTATGCCTCCGTCCACTTCATGAAGTCAGCCACTCCGATTGAGGCATTTGCCGCGCCATTGTTTGTATTTATCTGGAGCACGGGTTTCATCATTGCGCGCTTTGGGATGCCGTATATGGAGCCAGCCACATTTTTATTTCTGCGCTTTACAGGCGTACTGATGATCATGGGCCTCATCATTTTGTTTTGGAAACCCATTTGGCCCAATCACTCCCAAACCATTCATATTGCAGTGGCTGGGGCGCTCTTGCAATTTGGGTATGTCATGGGTGTATGGAGCGCAGTGCGTTTGGGCATGACCGCTGGACTGATCGCGTTAATTGTGGGCTTGCAGCCTATCTTGACGGCATGGAGTGCCTCGTGGGTTGCTGAGCGGGTTAACTATCGCCAATGGCTTGGCTTGGTTCTGGGGATTGGTGGCGTGGCTTTGGTGGTTGCCGATAAAACCAGCTTTCTGGATATTCCAATGAGTGCCTATGGTTTTGCGATTGCCGCGCTATTTGCCATTACCTTTGGCACGCTTTACCAGAAAAAATACTGTCCTGATTTTGATCTTCGGGCCGGATCGATGATTCAGTTTTCAATCTCGACCGTTTTGTGTTTAATCGTTGCTTTGCTGTTTGAGACCCGCCAGATCGTCTGGAATGCGCCAGTGATTGGCGCCTTACTGTGGGGTATTTTGCCAACCTCGATTGGTGCAATTAGTTTGTTGTTTATCTTGATCCGCAAAGGTGCCGCCACAAAAGTAACCAGCCTTTTGTATTTGACGCCCCCAACCACAGCCCTGATGGCCTGGGTTTTGTTCGATGAGCCCTTGACGCTCATGATGCTAACTGGACTATTGCTCACCATGACCGCGGTGATTTTGGTCAACTACCAAGGAAAAATAGTAACCAAGCGCTAATCCAGTTATTATTACGAAACTGTACTGAATTCTGGGATTTATATTGAGATTGATTCAAGCGGTCATTTATTCAGTAACTCATTCTTTGCCTGCCTTGCAGACAAGGGTTCGATACCCCCTCCAGATTCTTCTCCTTGGCATTTTTAGCTTCACTCTCGGTATCGCCGAGCCGGCTCTTGCCCAATCCTCTACCGGAACGCAGACGAACAAACCTAAACAGAGTGCTCAAGGAAATAAATCCACTGCAGTTCAAAAACCAAAGTCTTCGAATTCAAAACAGGTCCGCACCACGGTTAATCGTCCCAAGAATCCTCCGCAGGCGGCTGCTCGCCCATCGTTTGCGACGGCGATGGGGTTGCGCAACCAGCCCGATGACCTCAATCTCAAGTCGAGCGTGGCCATGGTGGTGGACCAGCATTCGAAAGAAATTCTTTTTGAGAAAAACCCTGATGTCAGTTTGCCAATTGCGTCCATTACAAAGCTCATGACTGCCATGGTGGTGCTCGACTCCAATGCGCCCCTTGATGAGGTGCTAACCATTACGCAAGAGGATGTGAAGATTTATTCAAAATCCCGCTTAAGTCTGGGTGCCAAGTTAACGCGCGAAGAAGCGTTGTTATTAGCACTCATGTCCTCCGAGAATCGCGCCTCCTATTTATTAGCCCGTAATTATCCTGGTGGGGCAAAGGCTTTTGTCGAGGCCATGAACCATAAGGCGTATTCGTTGGGAATGACAAACTCCAGCTTTACCGATCCAACCGGTTTATTGGCCACCAATGTATCGACTGCTGAGGACTTAGCCAGAATGTTGGTTGCGTCTTATAACTACAAATTGATTCGGGAGTTCTCGGTCTGGCCTGATACCACCTTGGTGATTAATAAACGCCCGCAGGTGTTCTTAAATACCAACCGTCTTGTGCGCGCTGGTGATATGGAAATTGGTTTACAGAAAACCGGATTCATCAGTGCGGCAGGTAAGTGCTTGGTGATGCAAGCGAAAGTTAATGGCTTGCCATTGCTGTTGGTTTTCTTGGACTCCGTTGGAACCCAATCGCGATTTGCCGATGCAGTGCTCGTACGTGATTGGATTGAGAGCTATCAGCCTGGTGAGCCCAAGCCAATTCGCCGCCTCACCATGTAAGGTTAATCTTTTTTAGAGCTTGGTTTATATCCCAGGCCCTTGGAAATCTGCAGCGCAGTTTCTTGTAAAGCCTTGAGCCAATCAGGTTGCATGCGATCGGTTGGAGAGCTAAGCGATAGACCCGCCACTAACTTACCAGCGTCATCCAAAATTCCGGCGGCGAGGCAACTCACCCCGAGTTCAAGCTCCTCGTTATCTCGCGAATGACCCACGTGGCGAACACTCCCAAGCTCGCTCTCAAGCTTACTCAATTGCGTAATGCTATTGCGTGTATGACCAGCAAGACCCGTACGGGTTGCATAAGCGCGTACTTGATTGGGATCATCCACCGCCAAGAATAATTTACCGACAGAGGTCAGATGCAAGGGCGCACGACCACCAATTGCTCGGACCACTTGCATGCCAGAGCGCTCACTGTAAGCGCGGTCGACATAGACGATTTCATCGCCTTGGCGAACTGAAAGGTTAACCGTCTCTCCAGTCAGCTTATGAAGCGCTCGCATTGGCAATTGGGCGGCTTCTCGAACCGATAAACGCTCTTTCACTAAATTACCGAGTTCCAAAAGTCGTAAGCCCAGTCTGTAGGTGCCGCCATCACCGCGCTCCACCAGGCGACACGCAACCATGTCATTAAGAATGCGGTGAGCGGTAGAGGGATGTAAGCCGGTTTTTTGAGAGAGCAGTTTGAGGCTGCTGGCTTCTTCTTGATCGGCCAAGCAATCAAGTAAGTTCATCATGCGCTCGACGACCTGAATCGCCGTCTTGCCGACATCACCCGGGTTTTTGTTTGCCTTGCTATGCATTTCAATGATTGTAATGAGTTTTTACAGCATTGCGTATTGTGAAATCTAATAGTAAATCAACACGGGCGATTCAACAACTGAGAAGCGAATGAAGTATCTAAGGAAAGGCCCGCACACAATCCACAATTAGTTTAGGACCTTGATAAATGAGTCCCGTATAGATTTGCACCAAACTGGCGCCGGCATCCAGTTTTTGTTTGACATTCTCACCTGAAAGAATACCTCCAACCCCAATGATGGGAATACGGTTGTGAAGCACCTGAAATAAATCATAAATCGTTTGATTAGAGCGAACTAAGATAGGTGACCCTGAGAGACCGCCAGTTTCATGACCGTGCTCAAGCTCTTCTACACCGGTGCGAGCAATGGTGGTGTTTGTGGCGATCACCGCATCAATCTCAAACTCAATTAAAAGGTCGGCGATCAACTTGAGATCCGCCGCTTCGAGATCGGGTGCAATTTTCAGAAAAATTGGCTTACGTACGCTAAATTGTTGACTTAAGTCCTCACGTGTTTGATAAAGTGCTTGTAATAACTGGCGCAACATCACCTCACTTTGAAGATCGCGTAAGTTTTTAGTATTCGGTGATGAGATATTGGCAGTAATGTAGCTTGCCACAGGATAGACGTTGCGCATACCGATGACGTAATCATTGGCAGCGTTCTCGATCGGCGTACTCGCGTTCTTCCCAATATTAAGACCAATGACACCGCCGTCTTGATAAAACCGTGAGCGCTTGACGCGTTCAATACAGGCATCCACTCCATCGTTATTAAAGCCCATGCGATTAATTAATGCGTGTGCACTGGGCAGACGAAACATGCGCGGCTTGGGATTGCCGGGTTGTGGCAAGGGTGTCACTGTGCCAATCTCTAAGAACCCAAAGCCAAGGCTCGCGAGTGCGTCAATATGCTTGCCATCTTTATCTAAGCCGGCAGCCAAACCCACTGGATTACGAAATCGTAGTCCACAAAGTTCAACTGGCTTGATGATAGGTTTGCCAATCAAGGCCTTCAGAAGTCCGCAGCGTTCTAAGCGATCAAGTTGGGCAAATGAGAAATCATGAGCCTCTTCGGGGTCTAGTGAGAACAGCAGGGGACGAACAAGCGGGTAGGTATTAATCATCAGTAAGCTGATGCGGCAACAAGCGTTGCCACTGATCGTTGATCAATCCTTCGAGTGGTTGAAATTTAATCTTGTATGACATTTTAGGACTTTGTGCGATGTAGTAGCCCAAATATAAATAGGGAAGACCGAGTAGCTGAACCTGATCAATTTGCCACAACACACTATAGGTACCATAGCTCGTACTCGTTTGACTGGAATCATAAAAGGTATAGACCGACGAGATCCCTTGCTCCAAAACATCAATCATGCTTACCATACGCAAACGACCAGGATGTGGATCATTCGGACCATCCCGAAACTCCACCATGCGCGAGTTAACCCGACTTTGCAATAAGAACTGCGTATATTGCTCTTGGTTGTCGTACTCCATCAAGCTGGAGTGATGACGGGTTGATTGATACTGCTGATAGAGTTGGTAGTGCTCGTCAGTAAACGCAAGACTTAAGACCTGAGTTTGCAATCCGGCGTGTTTTTGCCAAGTGCGGCGTTGACTGCGATTGGGGGTAAAGGAAGTCACCGGAATGCGCGTCGCGATACAGGCTCTGCAATGATCGCAATAGGGTCGATAGGTATACGAGCCACTGCGACGAAAACCTGCATTCACGAGATTGCTATAGACATCAGCGCCAATCGAATGCGTGGGTGTGGCAACTTGCGAGCGGGCAATTTGCTGTGGAATGTAGCTACACGGATAAGGTGCTGTGGCATAAAACTGAATCGCCGTAATCGGTAATTCGTGGACGCGGCTCATCGCAGGTATCTTTCCAGAATGAATTTATCCATCACCCATTTTCCTTGGGTTGGAGCAAGCACAGCACGCTCTACATGCCTCAGGAACTCGGGGCGGCTAATGGGCATGGCCCCCAATGAGCGAAGGTGGGCGGTCTCTTGTTGGCAATCAATGAAGGTCACCCCATGATCGTAGCACCATGCGCACAAGGCTGCTAAAGCGAGCTTGGAAGAGTCGCGAACCCTGGAAAACATCGACTCTCCAAACACCATCGCCCCAAAAGAGACGCAATATAAGCCACCAATAACGTGGTGATTCTGCTGCAAGGTGATGCAATGGGCATGACCTTGTTCATGCAATGCCGTGTATGCATCCATGATTTCATGGGTAATCCACGTGCCATCTTGGCCCTGGCGTTCGGTAGTGGCGCAGGCGCGCATCACCCCCGGAAAATCATAATCAACTCGTAAGGTCATGCTCGGATCATCTAGGCATGCTCGGATTGTTTTACGCAATGACTGACTAATTTTGAGATCAGCGGGATTAAGGGTCATGCGTGGATCAGGTGACCACCATAACACTGGCTGATGATCGGAGTACCAGGGAAAAATACCACTTCGGTAAGCACGCTCCAACTGTCCAGAATAGATCCGTTCACTCACTGCCAATAGGCCTGGCACCTCTGGGTCGGGATCAGGTTGAGTAAGCGGATTGGGGAATGGATCGCTTGGGCCAAGCCACGGGATGGTGCTCATGATCGACGATACAACTTACTCAATGCGTTCGTTGGGCAAAATATCCCGCGATCGCGTTCGGCCTTGCTGAAAACCGTCGGTATGAAGATCCTCAAAAAACCATTGCAAAGTTTGCTTCACCGTCGGAAAGGCAAGCTCAGACCAAGGGATCTGAGCTTCGGTAAATAAACCGACCTCTAAACTTTCAACACCCGCTTCAAAGTGGGGTGTGCGCATCTGCGCTAAATAAAAAAGGTGGACTTGTTCGACGTGTGCCACATTGAGGAGCGAGAAAAGGGGGCCAATATCGACATGCGCCCCTGCCTCCTCGAGGGTCTCGCGGGCGGCGCCGTGTTCGGTACTCTCGCCGATCTCTAAGAAGCCCGCTGGCAGAGTCCAATAACCATGCCGAGGCGCAATCGCGCGTCGACAGAGTAGCACTTGGTTTTCCCAAACCGGAATGGTGCCAACCACATTGCGCGGATTACGATAATGGATCTCACCGCATTGCGCGCAGACATGACGCATGCGCGTATCGTCAGGCGGTATTTGCAGGCGGACATTGGAGCCGCAGGAGGAGCAGTAGTTCATAAATGAGCCGGAATCATTCCACGCAAAGCATTGCACAGCATTATTTCATTAGCGTTTACTACCTGGGCAATAGTCAGGTTCGCCTCGCGGGCATTCAAGCTCGGATCTGCTAAGATGACCGATCGCATCACACCGGGCAGCACCCCTGCAGATAATGGCGGGGTAAGCCATGGCCCATTGACCTCCTCGCGGATCAACACACTCGTGCGACCACCTTCGGTAACATGCCCATGCTCATTAACAAATAAGGCATCAAAGCCACCCAGCTCGACTGCCTTTTGCCATGCGGCATCGTAGAGCACACGTTCGCTAACCTTGTGACGTAATAAAGGGTTATGCGACTGCATGGTGAGTTGCTGTGGCGTGTAATCAGCTTGCATAATTTCGTGAGCCCAAAATAACTGAACAGGACCGGGGAGCATCTCAATGATTGAATGAGACAGCGACAGTTGGCCTGTTGAGCTTAAATCAATCCTTACCCGATGGACACGATCGTGAATCAAATTTATGCAAGCCGCTTGTACCAACTCAAGTAAGGTATCGAGATTGAGCACAATACCCAAATCACGGGCTGAGCTCGATAGGCGCTCGAGATGCTTTGACCAGTTTGCCATTCGGGCGAGGTCGCTACCAGGATCAAAACGAATGGTTTCAAAGATCCCCACACCGCTTGGTAGGCTCGTTAAGAATGCTGCCTTCAGTTGGCACTCTTGGTATTCCGTATTTGCATCGGAGTCCATGGTAATACCCGCACCCACACCTAGCACAAATGAAGATGCGTTCGCTTGGGGATTACATTCCATCTGCAGCGTGCGTATTGGCACACTCATGGCAAAGTCGCCGTTAGGATCAAACCAACCTAATGCCCCGCAATACCAACCGCGCGGTTGATCTTCAAGCGCTTGAATGATCTCCATACTGCGTTTTTTGGGAGCCCCTGTTACTGAGCCGCAGGGGAACACAGCCCGAAGCACATCCTCCATCCGGAGATCGGCTCGAGGCTTTGCTTGTACAGTTGAGGTCATTTGCAAGACCTGACCATGTTGTTTGACCTCAAATAATTGCGGAACTGTTACTGACCCGACTTCAGCAATGCGACCTAAATCATTCCGAAGTAAATCTACAATCATTACGTTCTCTGCTCGATTTTTTGGGTCGCTTGCTAATTCGCTTGCTTGCACAATGTGCGCATCCGCTGTTCCTTTCATTGGTTTCGCCGTCAGAAGATTATCAGTGCGTCGAATAAAAAGCTCTGGCGATTGCGATAAGACAATATCATCCCCATCTTCGATGAATGCGCCATATCGCCCAGGTTGTCTTGTTCTCAGATGTGAATAAAGCCCAAGTGGTGAACCATAGGCCTTGCCATAAATTCGGTAGGAGTGATTAATTTGATAGGTATCGCCCGCCGCAATCCATTGATGGATTTGCGCAATATCTTCGATAAAGCGCTCGCGGTGAATTGATTGATGCAGGTCTAGAATGCCGCTGGGTGATTGATTTGTTTTTAAACATTCTTGTAGCAGTCCATCAACGGCATCTTTTGAGTATTTAGCAAGACCAATAAACGACCATGCTCTTAAAAGGGGAAGCGGTTCTGCATACTTGCAGGGGATGCCTTGCAATTGATAACCCAGCTCATAAGCGAACAGGGCCACCACATACTCGCCCCGTTGCAAGGCAGATTCGATGCCGTCAAAGCAAGCCTGTACCTCGCTGAACCGATTGGCAGACCATTTTTTTTGGACTCGTTGATAGAGTCGACTAGTCGGTTGCTCGCGACTACTCTCAACATCGTCGAGTAAAAACATTGTGTTTATTTTAAGATCGTAGCTGACTCTATCACTACCGGTGTGTTTGGCACATCAGCCATGCGTCCGCGTGGTGTTGAAGCAACCCCGGTTGGTACCAGCTTAATCTTATCGATGGTTTGTGTCCCTGAAATCACTTTTCCAAAGACCGTGTAGCCATTACCCATTGCATTCGGAAAATCCAAACCCGGATTGTCTTTGACATTGATATAAAACTGCGCGGTTGCTGAATCTGGATCCGAAGTTCTTGCCATGGCGATGGTGTAGATCTGATTCTTTAAACCATTTTGTGCTTCTGACACCACGGGTGGCTGCGTTGGTTTTTGTACTAGTTCGGTGGTAAAGCCACCACCTTGAACCATAAAACCATTAATAACCCGATGGAATACGGTACCGTTATAAAAGCCACTCTTTACATAAGCTAAAAAATTATTGACGGTTTTGGGAGCCTTGTCGGAGTCAAGATCGACGACGAAGTTACCGAGGTTGGTCTTAAATTCCACCTTGGGTCCTGCGTACGAGAACCCAGAGAGTGTGGCGATACTAACTGCGAGACCAAGTGAGAGCCAAAATTTGCGCATTGTATTTCCTTTAATTGCAATGGTTATGGATGCTTCATTGTATTAGCGATTCGCACATGCTTGGGCAAGTTCATTCCAGGCTGTGGTGTAGTTGGGGCTACGTTGTGAAGAGCGCATGGTCCACTGCGGGCGTAAACCAGCGGCTGCTAGGCGCAGTGTATTAGAGCCGTACTCTTGATTGAGTCGATCCATTACCTGCATGAGCTGGGATGAGCGCTCGCGTCCTGGCGTATGACAAAAAAGATCGCCTTGCTCATGGCCTGCTGGATGTAGGCCTAATAACATTACCCCCGCTTTCTTATACGCAAAGCCAGGGCGGTAAATTCGTTCGACACCCGTACTGACATGTTTGGCTAGTTCACGTATGTCATTCGTACCCACTAATAGGGGAATGGTGATGCTCTTGGCATATTGAGGGTGATGGGGTGCAAATGGATTGGTACGTAGATAAACGAGAAGATGCGAACACCAGGAACCTTGCTGGCGTAATTTTTCAGCTGCACGCGTGACATAACTCACTACCGCTTGGCGTAATTCATCGAGTTGGTGGACGGGCTTACCAAAACTTTTACTTGAAATAATTTGGTGCTTACGAACTGCCTGATGGTCTTCGGTATCCTCTAAATCAAGACAACTAATCCCATTGAGCTCATGCACAGTACGCTCAAGTACTACACCAAAGCGTTTACGAATCAAACTAGTTGAGGCATATTTCAGATCGCATACGCTACGTATACCGAATTGCTCGAGTTTGATCTTTAGACGTCGACCAACCCCCCACACTTCGCCGATATCAATATCGGCCATCAAGGCGTCGGCCTCAAGGCGATTGCAATGCGACCAGCTAAATACACCTTGATAGTGCAAGCGTTTCTTGGCAATGTGGTTGGCTAATTTGGCCAAGGTCTTGCTATATCCAATCCCAACGCAGGTTGGTAGTCCTAAGTATTGCTTGATACGCTTACGCATTTGGTGAGCATGCGCTACCAAGTCATTTGGGATGCCTGTTAGATCAAGAAAGCATTCATCAATTGAGTAGATTTCTTGATGGGGCGTAAATTCTCCCAAGAGGGCCATGAGGCGAGCGCTCATATCGCCATACAGGGTGTAGTTGGAGCTTAGCCAAATTAAGCCGTGTGAGCGCATCAGATGTTTGGCTTCAAAGAAGGGGGCCCCCATCCGAATTCCGAGTGCGCGGGCTTCTTGGCTGCGGGCAACGATGCAACCATCATTGTTTGATAAAACCACAACGGGTTTACCTTCGAGGCGAGGATTAAATACGCGCTCACACGAGACATAAAAATTATTGCCATCCACCAGAGCAAAGACAGGGCGCATAGGTAAGCTACACCTTATGGATTACGTGGGCTACAACCCCCCAAATTTGCAACTCTTGTCCCTGACGAATCTCGATTGCAGGGTAATCAGGATTATCGGCACATAACAAAATTTTGCCGCGTTGCTGATGTAAGCGTTTAACAGTGAGCTCCCCGTCGAGTGCTGCAATCACGACGCGACCATGACTGGGTTCGAGCGAGCGATCCACCACCAATAAGTCACCATCATGAATACCCGCCCCAATCATTGAGTCGCCCTTGACCCGCAAGAAAAAAGTAGCCTCTGGATGCAAAACCAAGTGTTCGTTGAGATCAAGGCGTTTGTCGTAATGATCGGCTGCTGGTGACGGAAATCCAGCAGGCGCACGTCCGGCAATCAGAGGGCGATAACACGATTTGCGCCGGATGGGGGTGAGGCACGAGGACGGCAGAGGGGGTAAATGAACCGATTTCATATACTGTATATTTATACAGTATATAGTAATTTTGTTAGTTCAGAAACGGTCAACGCATTACGGCTTATTCGCCTGCTTATCCAAGCCACGTAAGAAGGCCATGCGCTCTGCAATCTTACTTTCGAGGCCACGCTCAACCGGTTCATACCAATGCGGCTCTGCCATGCCCTGGGGTAGATAGGATTCTCCTGCGGCGTAGGCATGAGGCTCATCATGCGCGTAGCGATAGGCATGACCATGCCCTAGGTCTTTCATGAGTTGCGTTGGTGCATTACGCAAATGCACCGGCACTTCACGACTGCGATCGGTCGCAACAAAAGCGCGAGCCGCATTAAACGCTTGGTAGCTCGCATTACTCTTGGGCGCAACTGCCAGATAAACCACGGCTTGCCCCAAGGCCAGTTCGCCTTCGGGAGATCCCAAACGCTCATAGGTTTGTGCAGCATCATTAGCAAGCTGCATCGCGCGTGGGTCCGCTAGACCAATATCTTCCCATGCCATCCGAATAATCCGGCGCGCTAGATAGCGAGGGTCAGTCCCGCCATCGAGCATGCGGCATAGCCAATAGAGCGCTGCATCGGGGTGAGAGCCGCGCACTGATTTATGCAAGGCTGAGATCTGGTCATAAAACTGATCACCGCTTTTATCAAAACGTCGTACATTGAGATTTAAGCTACTCTCAATCAAAGCCCGATCTACTGTGGAAATACCTTGAGTGCGGACGGTTTGTTGCAATTGCTCAATTAAGTTCATTAAGCGCCGCGCATCCCCGTCGGCATAGGCCACAATAGTTGTCATGGCATCGTCACTGAGCGCAACGGTTGGTAAGGCATGATCACACGCACGCGCTAAGAGCTGCCTTAACTCATCACCGGTCAGTGGCTTCAGAACATAGACCTGAGCGCGCGAGAGGAGGGCGGCATTAACCTCAAACGAAGGGTTCTCGGTGGTTGCGCCAATCACGGTGAAAAGACCAGATTCCATATGCGGCAGCAGCGCATCTTGTTGACTCTTATTAAACCGATGAATCTCATCAACAAATAAAATCGTTTGCCGACCAAACTGAGCCATGTCATGATGCGCTTGCTCAATCGCCTCTCGGATTTCTTTAACACCTGCAAGAACGGCTGAGATCGCAATAAAGGAGTGACGAAAGGCCTGTGCGGATAATCTAGCAATCGTGGTTTTGCCAACTCCGGGCGGTCCCCACAAAATCATCGAATGTGGTTGACCGCTTTCAAAGGCTAAGCGTAATGGTTTACCAGGTCCTAATAAGTGTGCCTGACCAATCACTTCCTCGATGGTCTTGGGACGCAAGGCCTCGGCCAATGGCGCAATGGGTTTGGAGTCAAATAGGCTAGGCATCATCTTCGTATTCTCGCACTTTTGTACGTTGTTATATTGTCATGACCGCGACATAAAGTCCGCTAAAATGCAGGCTATGAACGAAGATAAAGAATTCTCATTTGAAAAGAAGTTACGTCCTTTGCCACGTTGGATATTTATGTCCCGCTGGCTACAAGCCCCCCTATATATCGGACTAATTGTTGCGCAAGGCGTTTATGTCTGGCAGTTCTGGATGGAGCTTGTTCATTTAATCTCAATGATGAAGGATAAGGACTTAACTGAGACTGCCTTGATGTTGGTTGTATTGGGATTAATCGACGTGGTAATGATCTCAAATCTTTTGGTGATGGTGATTGTGGGTGGTTGGGAAACCTTTGTGTCGCGCCTTGATCTACAAAATCATCCCGATGAGCCTGAATGGCTCTCTCACGTCAATGCAGGTGTCCTAAAAGTCAAATTAGCAACCGCAATTATTGGCATTTCCTCAATTCATTTATTGAAGACTTTTATCAACGCCTCTGCCTACGATGAGAAAACACTGATCTGGCAAACCTTGATCCACGTGACCTTTGTGTTGTCGGCTATTTCTATTGCCTACACTGAAAAAATTATTACCAGCACCTATCATAAGAAGCACGAGTAACTAGGCGTTGCGCACCAAGCTAGTTAGGCCCGCCCATATCAAACAAATTGCTGCCACAACTGTTAAATGCGTACGCATAGTGAGAAATGCACTCGCGGTGTCTGGGCTTGTAAAGTAATAGCGGTAGGTGTTTTGATCAATCACACGCTGGACGACGAGGGTTGCTGCGAGTAGTAAAAGCGCAAGTGGAATAAAGATATGAATTGCCAACCAAGCAATTAGCGCTGGCATGATTCCCCAAATCCAAACACTGTGATCAAGCCAGCGATTCTGGGTTGACTCGCCAATCGTCTTAAAGCAAGCCCCCCAGTGCAAAGCGCCCAAAAATGAGGCGATCACCGCACCATATGCAACCAATGACTCAAGAGCGATAAGGTCATTGGGGCTGTCAGCCAACTGCACCATAAATGCCAGTCCAATAAATGGAATTAAGCCGGCATACCCGAGGATCCGCACAATTGCTGGCAGCATCTTACTTCGTGTCGTAGGCATAGACTCCACGCCCAGTCTTGCGTCCAAGCTGTCCCTTGGCAACTAAATCAACCAGTAGCGGTGATGGGCGATATTTATCATCTTTAAATTCGTGGTGATACACCTCCATAATTGCTAGGCAAGTATCTAAACCAATTAGATCAGCCAATGCCAGTGGACCGATGGGGTGATTGCACCCAAGTTTCATGCCGGTATCAATATCTTCTGGACTCGCAATTCCTTCATGCAAGACAAAGAAAGCTTCATTAATCATTGGTAGAAGGATGCGATTCACCACAAAACCTGGTGAGCTTTGTACCGTAATGGGTTCCTTGCCCATGCGCGTGGCCATTGCAAGTACGGCCTTTAGGGTCTCGGGACTCGTTTGCTTGCCCATAATGACTTCAATTAGAGCCATTAGGGGTGGGGGATTAAAGAAATGAATCCCAATAAAGCGCTCTGGTCGTGAGTTGCGTGAACCCAGATGCGTAATCGAGATGGATGAAGTATTGCTCGCAATAATGGCATCTTTGCTGACCACCTGATCCACTTGATGAAGAATCGATTCTTTAATGGTTTGGTTCTCTGTGGCAGCCTCAATCACCAAAGAGACAGAAGCAAGATCGGCGTAATGTGTCGTTGTTTTAATCCGCGCCAATGTTTGGGATTTTTGCTCAGCACTAATCGCTTCTTTCTTAATGAGTCGATCGAGGCTGTAATTGAGTGCTGCCAACCCTTTTTCCAGTGCTGTATCGCTAACATCTAGCAAAACGACATCGTAGGCAGCGCTTGCAGCAACCTGAGCAATACCATTGCCCATTGTGCCAGCGCCAATAATTCCGATTTTTGAGATATCCATTTTTACGTTTATTGGTAAAAGAAGGATATTATTTTACTGTTTTAGTGTCCTGAATTCAGTATTCCAGATGCTGCCAAAACAAGAATAACCACTTCCAGTATCGCAATGCCAAGATAGAGATAGTCCGAGTTCTTGGCAAGAATCGGAATAATTCTGAGATAGCAAAGGACCGTTATCAAAGACAGCGTAGTGATACCCAAAAAATTCATATAATCACTTTTGCTTGCGTGCATCAGCCAATCCCACCCCGTTGGTGAGCCTGTTACCTTATTGAATTCCTCCGCAGATAGCGACCAATATTTTGCGAAATGCTCGAGTTGGATATGAGGTTCAGAAGTGAATCCAAAAATATAATTTGTAAAACTAAAGATTAGTAATACAAAACCGACACGCATACCGTGCTCAAGCCATTTTGCATAAACAAGTTGTTCTTCTCTTATTTTTATCATTATTAATTCAAATTTCCAGGCCTTTAAGTAAGGCGCGAAGTCCTGCGAAGAATAAAAGAACAATAATTATGATGCGAATATATTTGGATTGAATGATCGCCAAAAGCTTTACCCCGATTAAAGACCCAAGCATTACTCCAATGACTGACGGAACAGCAATAATTGCCAAAACAGCGCCTTGATTTATGTAAACCCACACGGCAGAAGTGTCAACAATGGAGAGTAGAAATTTTGAAGATGCAACTGACAGTTTTAGTGGTGCACCCAATACTAAATTTAGTACTGGAACGTTGGCCCAACCCGCTCCCAAACCAAATAAACCAGCCAAAAATCCAATCCCAATAAATAAAAATAGTGCAGGAATAGTGCGATGTACTCGCCAAGAAACATCTCGATTAATTGCGGGATCGTGATAAATCCCATAGATTCTCAAGCTATTTGATAAAGAGTCGCTAGCTGGCACCCGAGGAAACTCGGATTCCTTGGATTTATACATGAGGTAAACGATTAATAGGATTGCAATTCCTAAACAGATTTGAACTATGTTTGCTGGCATTGCCAAGCCAATTAATGCTCCAAAGATGGAAGAGATCGATGCAATAAACGCCATTGGCATCACTAGGCGTAAATCAGCAAGACTTGTTTTGAGGAGCTTGGGGCTAGCGGCAAGCGCACCAGCTAAGGCAATTAGTAAGCCAGCACCCCTAACAAAATCTAGATGGAAAGGAAAAAAACCGCTGACAATCGGAACGAATAAAACACCACCACCGACTCCTCCAAGCACACCAACAACGCCAATTAAAAAGCTAACAACGAATAGTGCTAATGGCCATACCCACCAGTTGTTATCCACCGATAACGAGTTGTTGTCTGCGAAAACATCATTACCAATTAATGATAAGCAAAGCAAAACGGATAAACGCGAGATGCTTAGTGATTGACTAACACTATTTTTCATCCGATAAATTATAACTCAAGCTTAAATACGTTCTAACAATCTATCGTTGATACTGTTGCTTACCGAATAAAATATCTTTTGCTTGAGCGTCATATGCAGGTTTTCTTAAAGATGCAAGAACTGATAATCCGCGTTCAACAGCAGGGCGTTGCTGAATTTCATTAAACCAGCGATTAAAGTGTTTTAGTTTCAAAATATCAATGCCTTGCTTTTCCCAATTTCTTGTCCAGGGAAAAATAGCAATATCTGCAATCGTGTACTCATTCCCTGAAACATAGCGATGCGACCCAAGCTGTTTATCAAGCACCCGGTAAAGTCGTAATGCCTCGTTGGTATATCGATCAATTGCATAAGATACCTTTTCAGGAGCATATAGTCTAAAGTGATGATTCTGTCCAAGCATGGGGCCTAGGCCACCCATCTGGAACATTAACCATTGAAGTGTCTTATAACGATCCGTTGTCGACTGAGGCAAAAATCGTCCTGTTTTACCCGCAAGATATATTAGGATTGCTCCCGATTCAAAAAGATGAAATGGATTTCCATCGGGACCATGAGAATCTACAATCGCAGGGATTTTATTATTAGGACTAATTTTCAAGAAATCCTTTTTGAACTGATCCCCTTTGCTTATATCAATCGGGATGGCTTCCCAGTCTCTTCCTAATACAAAGCCACATTCTTCAAGCATGATATGAACTTTGTGACCATTTGGCGTTGGCCATGAATAAACATGAATCATACGTTAGACCTTTTCATTTAGTTTAAAAAGACGTTCCAAAGCATTTTCTAAGGTTGATTTTTGCTTGGCAAAACAGAACCGAATGTGCCCGTTTTCGTGACGATTAAGATAAAACGATGAGAGTGGAATTGCATTTACTCCAATCTCCTTAGTGAGCCAAGTGCAAAAATCAAATTCACTCAATTGTGATTGTGGAATATTTAGGTCTTTATAGCTTACACATTGAAAGTAAGTACCTTCTTGCTTAAGTAGCTGAAATGGCGTTTGCTGAAGACCCGCTTGGAAGAAATCTCTTTTTTCTTGATAAAAATCCGAGAGCTTGAGATAGTGATGTGGATCGGAGAGATAGTCAGCAATTGCATATTGAATTGGATGGTTTACTGAAAATACATTGTATTGGTGTACTTTTTGAAAGATTTTGGTGAGCGCTTGGGGAGCGGCAACATAGGCAATTTTCCAGCCAGTCACATGAAAGGTTTTGCCAAAACTTGAAATTACAAATGATCGATCAGCAAGCTCGCGATGACTTGCTGCACTAAAAAAATGGTAAGGCTTAAACACCATGTGCTCATAAACTTCATCGCTGATTACCAAGATATTACGATTCTTGATAGCGTTGTACAAATTCTCAATATCCTGCTGAGTCCAAACAGTACCGGTTGGATTGTGCGGACTATTGATAATTATTAAACGGGTTTTATCAGTAATCGAGGCGTTTATTTCGTTCCAAGGCAGTGCGTAAGTCAATTGTTTTGTTTTTGTATCGTGCTGAAGTTTCATTTGGACTGGCACTGGGGTACCCCCAGCCAAATAGATTGCAGGTAAGTAGCTATCAAATGCGGGCTCTATGATTAAAACCTCATCGTCTCTTTCCACACAACTCAAAATTGCCGTGAAAATAGCCTGGGTTGCTCCAGCGGTAATGGTGATTTCTTTGTCAGGGCAATATTCACGACCGTAGAGCGCTCTGATTTTTTGGCTTATTTGCTCGCGTAATTCCTTTACTCCATTCATTGGGGCGTATTGGTTGAAACCTTTGCTGATGTAATGGGTTACAAGTTCAGCTAACTGCGTGGGGCAGGCAAAATCCGGAAATCCTTGCCCTAAGTTGATGGCTTTGTTCTCGGATGCCAACCTTGTCATTACCGTAAAAACGGTGGTTTCATCATTTGGAATTTTTTGGGGGAGATTAAAAGCCATATTTACAGTTATTATTTCGTTTAAGGATTAGGGGCTTTTACCATCATAAATCTAACTTTTCGAATCCATTTATCTGAATACCTATGCTCATCGTTTTGTCACCCGCTAAATCCCTCGATTACGAATCACCACTCAAAATCAAGAAACACACCCTACCTGATTTTATTGGGGAGTCGGCCAAGCTCATTGCGGATCTCAAAAAACTCTCGCCACAACAGGTCGGGAAGTTAATGGGAATCTCAGACCCATTATCAGTTCTGAATGTGGGGCGTTATCGCGATTGGTCAAAAACATTTACAACGGAGAACAGTCGCCCAGCGCTCCTCGCTTTCAATGGGGATGTATACGAGGGTTTTGATGCAAAATCCTTGGATGCGAAGGCCCTTGACTTTGCGCAAGAGCATCTGCGGATTTTGTCAGGCTTGTATGGAGTCTTGCGCCCCCTCGATTTAATGCAACCCTATCGCCTGGAAATGGGCACTGCTCTAAAAAATGCGCGCGGCAAGGATTTGTATGCTTTTTGGGGCGATCGCATTACTAAAGCCCTTGAGAAAACACTGAGTCAACAGAAAAAACCGGTTCTACTGAACTTGGCTTCCGAAGAGTATTTCAAGGTATTGCAAGCCGATGCACTGGGATGCCCAGTCATTTCACCAATTTTTCAGGATGAGAAGGACGGTAAGTACAAAATCATTTCTTTCTATGCCAAGCGGGCACGCGGACTCATGGCGCGCTTTGTAGTGGACAATTGCATCACCGATGTTGCAGACCTTAAGAACTTTAAATCGGAGGGCTATCGGTATAGCGCTGCAGAATCGAAGCCGAATAAACCCGTATTTCGTCGTGCAGAATAAGCGAAGTAAATTCTGAAGTAAACATTTAGCAGGAGTGCTCATTCATTATGGCGGTTCATCGTTCTAAAACATCTCAACGTACCTCGCCTGAGACCGAGCGCTTAGTGGCCGATTCCATTTCTCTGGCAGCATCGGGCAGTCAGATTGAGGATCGGTATTGGGAAGAGCGTTTACGAACCCGCCTACTCAAGCTTTTGAAGAGCCATCATCAATCGGTGATTGATGCAGCTCTTGATCAGACCTTTCGGATTAATACGGTTGCTTTTGAAGTATTGACCGATACTGCTGAGACCTTGGCCGAGTCCATGAGTTTTGAGCATGAGGGTACGCATTGGGATGCATTGCTGATTGCGATGCCCATTGTGGCCCATACCCGTTATCAAATTCCTTCGGGGCCGTTACCCGTTTCCTTAATTGAAGCATCGGCTAGCGCATTGCAACGCGCAGTGGCTGCTGAGGGTACGCAATTTGCGATCGTGCCATGGCTCTACAGCATTGACCAAATGCCTCATTCGCATACCCAGACTCGCAGCTTACTTGAGACCCTGGCGAAAGCTGCTGTATCTGGTGGTGAGATGAAACTCGAGCTGCGTGATATGTCGGAGACGATTGCCGTCCTGGCGGATCCACGATTCATTCTGGTAGTAATCATTGCGCCACATCAGCAACCGATCTTTCGGTGGCAAATGGATGGCCCTCAGCGGCAAGAGCGCGGTGTGGCTCTAGCAGAGTGGCAAAGTGCGATGTACGACCCACTGTGTCAACTCTTACCCGGTTGTGAGTTTGAGCTCCTTTTGCCTGAGGCGTATTTCACGAACTGTCGCTTAGCCGATAAACATGTGCGGCCTTTGAGCATTCGTGCAGCTGTGAACTTTTTAGAGTCTAGCCTTGGCGTACTACCAGTGGGTTTGGCTTGTGTGGTGGGTGCCTTTGGTGAGGAGCAAGCCGATGAATATCGCATCGCATTTAGCCTCAAAGGCTCATCGGAGATTATTTATGGGGTGATTTGGCCCTTATACGATCGAGAGAGTGTGGCGAGTGATGCACTCAATGATGTATCGGACGAGGAGAGCCCGATTAAACGAATTTGCGATGCCTTGCATGACGCAGGCGTGGAAGATGTATTCCGGCATGCTGTCTTATTTACACCCGAGTTATGTGATGATTGTGGGGTACCACTTTTTCCAGATCGGCAGGGGGAGGTGGTTCATGCCGAGATGCCCGAAGATAGTCCTTCGCAGCAACCCTTATTTCATTAATTCGGATTAGCTTGATTACTTCTCGAGGGCGAGAAGATGGGCTTCGTTGCCTTCTTTCATTGCCACGGTCTTGCATTCGTCGGCCAAACGAACACCTGTTTTGATATTAAACAGCATCGCTTTAGGACCAATTACAACTAAGTCGAGACCACTGTCGTAGTTCTTAAACCGCATGCTACCTGGCAGGGACTGCTCTTTGAGCATGGCATACGACTTTTTACGCCATTGCACGATCAGTTTTTCAGCAGGACCGCTCGTAACAAAACGCTCATTGTTACTGCAGGTCCAAATATGGGGGATCGTCAACGCACTCTCTTGAGCGTTAACATCATGCGCAACACCAAGCGTCACACCAACGAGCAATGTTGGAAGTAATGAGCTTGGTAATTTGCGCATGCCATCTCCTATAGTCAACCTCTTCAATGAAATGATCTTAACCCAAAAGATGCTTGACGCCCGCTTGCTCTTCAAGTAACTCATTTAAGGTCAGGGTCATGCGCTCGCGTGAGAATGCGTCGATTTCTAAACCTTTAACAAGGGTGTATTCACCATTTGCACAGATTACGGGGAAGCCATAAATGATCTCGGCAGGGATCTCGTAATCACCGCCTGAAGGAATACCCATCGTGACCCACT
>Ga0194130_10000989_pt1 | contig 48717 bp, 25 predicted proteins | sample TA2KigsurfametaG_FD_160084 | JGI IMG/M metagenome (GOLD analysis project Ga0194130, IMG submission 160084) | Freshwater microbial communities from Lake Tanganyika, Tanzania - TA2015050 Kigoma 12 surface | ecosystem: Environmental > Aquatic > Freshwater > Lake | place: Tanzania: Lake Tanganyika...
GAAGTTCTCTTGACGTTTCTGCTTTGTTTGCAAGAATAGCAATCTTGGTGTTGTCATTAAAGACAGCATAATGCAACAGATAGGAAATAACGGTTGTAGATTTTCCTGTCTGTCTTGGAAGTTTTGCAATATTAAATCTATTCTCGTGGAAGTTTGAAATGAGTTGCTCTTGGAAATCATACATGTCAAAAGGAACAAGACCCTCATCCAGTGAGATAATCTTTACATAGTTTCTTGCGAAGTAAACTGGGTCATCTTTACATTTGATGAACTCTTCAACTTGTTCCTTTGTAAAACTAATAGCGGTATTCGCTTTTTTTAGATTAGGATTACCAAGATATACTGCATCACTCATTTGTTTTTTCTAAATCTCTTTCTAAACTCTTAAATGTATTTAATCTTTCTTTCCAACCACCACCGTTTGTTGTTCCTTTTGCTGGGTTGATGCATGTGTCAGTATCTATTCCTTTGTTATCACACACTAAACTAGCAAGCTCTGTCTCGTCACCCTTTCTATTTGTGCCCGACCAAAAATGCTGCCCATCGATCCAGCACGCCCCACATTTAGGGCAAGTTTTTGTTTGCATAGGATTAAAGTAAGATAGCAGTAATATTATATATTATTACAAAATATTTGTCAAAAATAAATGTCAGCAATTCCAGGCTCTTAATGATTTAGATAAACGGTCTTCGCCAGTGTTATTACTATCTTTTTGTCTCTTACGCATTCCTTTCATTCTGGCACAAAAGCTCTTCCTGCGGGGATTTCCAACCTTTTTTGAAGGTGCCTTAAGGTCGCTTCCAGGATTCTCACGCTCGTAAGATTTTCTTCCCTTCTCATTTAAACCACCTTCTGAATTCTTACCAGACTTTTTGGTCCAGGCAGCACCCTCTTCTAAAGAAGTTTCGTATGCGTTGAGATGCTCTCGTAACTCGGCAAATGTTTTCATGATTGATATGAAACTGCCACTGCTCTTATGTCATTGTTTGCAGCATAGATTTTTTGAGTAGGCAATTTTCTGATAACTAATGATTGACCAGGAGCTATACTAAAACTTGCTACTGTTGCTGGCGATGCTGCTCCGTCGGTAATTGTTACTAGATGAGTCGTGTTACTTTGAGCATCGTGTATTAAACGAACTTCTACTGCATCACCAACCGTGGTTGCTCCATTTGCTGTAGTTGGAAGTGCTACTTCCGTTCCTAAAATTTTTAATCTCATAATTATTTACCGTTTATTTTCTATTTATCCTTTGCTGCATCTTTAATCATCTTTTGAAGATCTGCCGTTGTACCGATAAACATTGTATTATTGACGGTAGTTGGAGATGACTTTTTATCTTCTTTGCCAAGACTCTTCATCTTATGCTGAAGGTCTATGAGTTTATCAGTCATGTCCGAGACCTGCTTCATAGCATTCACAGCGACCTCATACGCTCTTGGGTGCCCAGATTCTTGTGCCACCTCTAACGCGCCTTGTACCGCCTCCTGCCCCTGTGAGATGAGCCTGTATAACTCTCCTCTGGTATATTCATAATCTTTGTTGGCATCAACAGATACTTCACTATTTGCTTGTCTAATCATTTCAGTAGTTTTTTCTATAGGTGCAATATCAATCTCAAAGATTTCTTCCATGTTCTTTTCAAACTCATTCATAGTAGTGTAATACCTTCATTAAATCCAAAGTCATCGTCTGACATAACTAATGCATCATCGGCAGAATCAATATCTCCATCTGCATCCATATCTTGTAAAGCGGCTGGTGTTACATCGTAACGTAAAGTTCTGCGATGCTGATTAAAGTCACCGAGAGACTCAAAGACTGTTGCTTTACGAATGAGAGCAGCGTCACTAACAGGACCATACAGATAAGTTTTCAAAGTAAATCTTAAAGTGTATGTAATGCTTCTTCTACGCATTAAATCATCTTGATAATCATCCTCATATGACACATCATTTAGGATAATAGGTAAATCTTTCTTCTCAGACATTTCAGGAATAAGATTTACTGTTACATTGAAAGATGGTTGGAAGTATGGTAGAATTTGTTCTAAAATTTGTAAGGCATCATCTTGTGTTCTTGCAAGAATACCTAACTCAAAACCAAGATTATAAGGAACAGGCATGAACTGAACTTTAGTTTCAGCACCATTTTGCTTCAAATATTTTAGAATTGGCGACGTTTTTCTTGAGGAGTCATAAGAAATATCCACCATTTCAAAAGAAATACGAGGCATAGTAATACTTACTTTGCGTTCAGTACTTGGGTCTTGATCTAAACGAGCAAGGAATTTACTCTTTGGTCCATATGCTAATGCCACTTTTTCTTGGCGAATCACTGCACCAGTATCAGGATCTTTCTTTTCAATTTGAATATTGTTAAAAAGAGTTCCAAATGCCTTTACATTCTTTTTAATAATTTCGTGATAAAAATGTCTGTTACCTAACATTAGAATGGTCCTCCCATATTTCCATATTCACCAAATGGATTCTTTTCTGTAAAATCAAGAATAGGATCGGCAGATGTTTCATAGTATTTGTTGCTGTCGTTATTGTAATTATCAATTTCAAAGTCAATAGTAGAAAATGAATCAACTACCCAAGACGCAGAACTTTGTTGTCCTACTAAAGCAACATTTGGTTTTAATACTCCATTTATATAGGTCAAACGAAGTTTACGTGTAGCAGGCAACCATTCTGCAACTGTTGCTTTTGTAATTAAGGGGGTGCCACCGACTGGCGTATATGTTTGTCTTACTTCTTCTCCAACAACATAAGAACCAGTTCCACCAACTTTTACTGTTACTGGGAATACATGTGCTTCTTGTGCGAGATCATCAATCTCATTATTGCCAGTTTTAAAGTAGTTATTTGCGGTTTCTAGTAGTTCACAAGTTAACGAAAAAATGTAGTTTTTACCTAACTGATAGAATGGAACTTCTCTTTCTACAAACTTAATCTCATAAAGATTTTTAGTCATCGGTACATAAAGCAAGTCACCTTCATTTGGTCTATCTGGAACTACTGTATCAATCTGAGTTTCTACATAGTTAATCCAACGTCTTTTGGATACAGCATATGTAATTTCATCACTTAATCTTAGACCAAACTTAGACATTGCAACAGAACCCGAACCACCAAATCCTTCAACATTAATCAACATCATTTCAATCATTACATTATCTTCAAATTTTTGTAGAATAACATCGTTGAGTGTTTTATCGATTAACATTGTTTTTGGAACATAATAAACATCCTGACCAAACAGTTTAATCTGCTCGTCTACTAAATCTTGAACTAAAGTTTGTTCCGATGTTTTTCCACCATACTGGGGAAAATATTGACTTTTTGCCATTATCCGATTGCGTCAAGTGGTGGTAGTTCGTAATCAGTTAACATTTTATCTTCGATGTCTCTGATTTCTGTGATAGCATCTTCATAGATTTGACGACCATTGAGAGAAACACCGCCAGGTAATTGAACATTATTAAACTTGATGAGGTTCTGCCCCCATTGACGTTTGAATAGAGCAGTCGTATAACGCTTCAACCAAAAGTCATTCCAAATTTTTGCGAGATTTGTTGGGTCTAAAGCTCTATAACATTCAATGATAAGAATTTTATCTTTGGTTAACATTGCTGGATCATAATCAATATACAATTTACCGTTTCTTTTAGTAAATCTAAATTGAATTAATGAACCTGTATTGAGAACCATATCAAGAGTTTCAATATATGACTTAACCATATAGTAATTTAAAATATCAATAGAACCAAAAGCGTATAAATCATTCAAGAAAATTTGATATTCGATACCAAACAAGTCACCACGAATACTACTTGAAGTCACACCAAAGATTCTTTCTACACCAATAATATGGTCTGGAAGTTCAATAAAATTTCCTCTCTCTGTCCACACATCACCATTAGAAGCAGTGTGTGTGATGTTGTTTGATTTAAAACGAGTAATATCTGAAGATGTTAATACATGTTTTAAATGCATTTTTTCCATACCGTCGAAGTGACGTTCTTGGAAAAACTGCAGTGCCTCATCGATACGATCTTCAAGTTGTTGATTATCGACGTTGATTTCTAATACTGGTGCGCCCAACTCTCGGAGGCTGTATTGCTTTAACTCCTCTCTGGTTGCTGGCTTTGATGCTGACATGTAAAGCCCTACAAAAAATCCCTACATGTATTTAGCATGTAGGGATGTTGGCGTCTATTTATAAGATCACTCTGCTACTTCAACTGGTGCTTCAGTTGCTTCTTCTTCGGGAGGATTGAGAAGAGCTAGAGTCTCAAGTCCACCTTGAAGCTTGAGGCGATACTCTTTTGCTTTTTCCAAATCAGATTCTAGTTGAGCAATTTGTTCATTTGCATTTTTGAGTTGAGTCTCAAAATTTTCTTTCAGGCTTGCTGTGTCCATAATTCTCCAAATTAATTACGTAATTGTTTTGTTTAGTACTAAAATGTAAAGACCATTCCACCAACTGGAAGAATCTTCGTAGGTTGTTGTGAGAAGTTGCTTCTCGTACAAAATATTTAGCTTAGAAATAAAAAGGAATTCTTTTACGGATTCCACTACCCTATCAAAATTAGCGTCATCTATAACCAGTATAAATGTATCTTCAACTAAATTTAAAATAGTTTTTAAACACTTTATTTGATTATAATATTCGTGACTACCATCATAGAAAACAACATTAGGTTTGATGTTATCTAAATGTTTTGGTTTTAAATTTTCAATTTGCTGCTCTATGAGTTTAGCATTTAATTTATATTTTTTGATATTTGATAACAGAGTATTTTTTGGTTTTGAATTACCTACCCATGCAATATCAAGTCTAGCAGGTGCGATATCATTTTTATATGTGTCAACTGCAAATCCAATTACATTATTGTTCATGCAAGCAGGAATAAATGTACTACCAGTATATGAACCTAACTCTAAATATTTTGCATTCTCTATTGAACAAAGATTATTTAAAAAATGTCTAACACGATTTGATGATAATCCTTCTATATTGAAATTATTTTCATCAAATTTAGAAATAGATTTACCAGAATTTTCAAATGATTCTATGACATGAGTTACATAAGGATGTAATTTTTTATCATATTTTTTGACACGAGATTCAATTACAGATTCGCAGTAGTTACATTTCCAACAATCAAACTTACATGTTTTAATTTTTTCTCTCCAAATATCAATCGGTCTATCTTCTATATGAATATCATGGATGTATTCATCAAAGTTAGAAAATAATATTTCTTCGTTATTTGCATATTTTTTGATAATACTCATAGACTCTTCAAATCTAATAGCAGATTCTCTTCCGTGCATTTTAAAAACATCAATTCCCAAATCAATAAATTCATCCCAATCTTCTTTCCATGGTGGTATATTTGCTGCTTTTAAAGAAGAAGATGAATCTAGTACATCCCATTTAGAACAAGATATTCTACTTATTGCATCACCAAAGTATTCTGGATTGTTTATTTTTCTAGAATTATTATAATGATAATGTTCTGGCATAATGGGGCATCCTCCCCAACAATTCTCATTTGCTAGTAATGATAATTTAACTGGTTTGCCTATAGATTTACAATATTCTTTTGCTTCCTTGATTGCAAGAAGTTGATTTTTATCTCGCATTAAATCTCTATCTAAATTGATATAGTGAAATCCTGCTTTTGCTAGAGAAACAATTTCGTTTGGTCTTGTTACTTCTCTTAAAATGGTATTTTTTATGAATAATTCTGGAAATTCTTTTTGAATTTGACCTGTTAAAATCCACGAAGTATGTGGTATTGTTGCTATCTTAACGCCAGCGTCGTAAACAAATTTGTAATTTTTAATAAACAAATCTAAATTTTCTTGGTCTGGTCTAACAAATATATTGTTAAACGTAGCAGACAATGGAATACCAGTTTTTTGTGAAATATACAATGCATTCATTGTAACTTCTTGAGGTTTAACAAAAATATCTCCCATGGCATCTTGCTCGAATGGCGGCATTCTGCATGTAAAATATAAATCAAAAATATAATCCTTGTGTTCTATTAAGAAAGGAATAAATTTTTCGTCTACAAATTCTCTTGATAATTTTGGATTTATCGGTAAACTGAAAACTCTTTTGTCATGATTCATAGTATAGCATCCACAAAATTAAATATTAGGATTATATGAAAGTTTTAATGGTGTATTTTTTGGAAATGTTTTTGATTCTAACTGCTTGGTTTCTTTTAATTGATTTAATAATGGTACTTCTAAATTATCTTCTATACCGTGAAAAGTTGGAAGAGTTATTGTTTCTGAACTATCTAACTGTTCTAAGTATGGTGTCAATTGTTGTTGCATTTTTTTGACACTAACATTTAGCAATCCAGAATATTGAACTGCCACGCGAAGAGCAGATATTTGGTCTTCTTCAGGAAGCATAGCAATTGAATCTAAATTGCCATGACCAACTCTTCCACCTGTAATTAAATCTATAGCAGATTGTTTTCCTAATCTAGCAATCCAATATTTTCTTTCTTCTTCTGGATCATAATCTACATGAGATTCAATTTCTTCAGCAGTCATCCCCAATTCTTGCACATACTCAACAAAGGTGTTAAATTCATTTTCTAATCCAACTCTTTTTCTTTTGTATTGATTATTATCTAATTCTAAATCTTCGAGTTCAATCAAAAGTTTTTCTCTTTCAAATTCATCAGTTGCTTCTTCTAATTCTTTAGTTATTTTTTTAATTTCTAAAAGAGTTCTTTTATTTTGAATTTCAATTTTTTGCAAATTATGCCACCTTTGCTCTATTTCAAGCAATGCTTGTTTGATTTGTCTATCTTTTGTTACATGAGATTTCATGACAAAAAAATTGATTTGTTCTGCTGACATTCCAGAACGCCATTTTTCTGCAATTTGAATAACTTCGTCTTTTGATACTGCCATAATAATCAAATATTAAATTAAAAATTAAATCCTTGTCCGACTGGTTGCCTATAAAGTGTTCCGTCTTCTTTCATATATAGCCTCCCACAATGTCTTGCTTGTTCGGTATGCATAGGAATTGAAAAATAATCTTCGTATAAAATAGATAATTCTGCAATAGTATTAACATCATAAAATAGTTGTTTTGTTCTTTGACATCTCAGATATAAATCTTTAACTGCGCTATCAAATTCATCTTTTTTGTTTCTAATATTTGTTTTTAAATCTGAAATTGGAATATGTTTTGCTTCTGATAATTTAGTCAAAAACTCTTCGTCTGCAATTTGATATTGCCAACATTCTCTTTCTAATGGAGATGATAACGACAATAGTTTATTGTATCTTTTATTAAATTCTTCTTCAATAACAACTTTTGCAGTTATTTTCATTGCATCTACAACACACCTAAATCTTTTTTCTGACATAGGTATTCTGATTTTATCTTTAAAAACATTTTGATAGTATTCTTTGCTCGTTTCTTCTTCAAACTCTTGTATTTCTTTTAAATCACCCAAATCGGATGCAGAAACTTTGATGTATGAACGAGTGTCGCCAAAAGATCTAAAACCAAATATAGATACATCTTTATCTAATTCAATATAATTAGATACATATTTTTTTAAATTTGCTAATTCAAAATTTTCTATAGAAAAAGATGTCCAATTTAATATATTACCATAAGGAATAAATGTCCCCATTTTATTCATTCCTTGTTCGTCGTTAGATAAGAAATACAATTTCATTGTAGAAAATCTCCTTTAAATACCTGTGTAACCAGCAGTAACTGTACCAAATTCTGTACCAGCACCAGATGCAGATCCACTTGGACCTACTCTATTAACAGAAGCATTAAATGTGAATGTATCAGCAGTATAGTTCATGATGCCACCCTGGTTATTCTGAGCACCATTATACATACCACACATATATCCATTAGACATACCTGTATGTAGCGATTCCTCACCCGTGGCGGCTGGTTTTGAAATGCTAGCAATTTCAGTACCAGTATCCATAGTTCTCTTGGACCAGTTATTGCCTGTTGAATAACCACCACCAGTGTTCCAATAACCTCTGTTATTTCTTGCAGAAATTGTCTTGTTAGTGCCATCTGTTGCAGGAGGACTATTCCAACCCGCATAGGTTTCTGTTGCCCATGGGAAGTAATATCCATTACTCTTCTTAGTCCATCCATATATAGCACCATAACCACCAGCTGCGTTATTAACGTTACCTTCTGGATTACCATTTGGTGCAAATGCTGAAGTATCATTTGTTAAATTAAATTTGCTTGGTTGTGCGCCACCAGCACCATATACATATGCGAATTGGAAATCTCTTCTCATCAATGTTGTTCTATTTCTCGCACTGTTAACGGACGTTGTTCCAGCATTGACATTGGTATTCATATTAACTTTAGACACGGTTGCTGATGTTCCATCCCAGCTATTTGCAGTTGTGAAAACGTATGCAATCATATTAAGATTTTGAGCACCTGCACAATAACCGTCACTGAATGATAGAAGGTCACCTAGATTCGTTTGAGAGTTTGTAGAATGGTTTAATGAGTTTACATTCTTCCATGAAGCTGCGTCTTTATAACCTGCCATTGTATATCCTCTGGTGATAGTAAAAGCAGTTGCATATTGACTTGATAAATCAATCTCCCAGAATGCGCTTGTGCCATTACTCTTGAGTGTAGCACCAATTGTAGCTGTGCTTTGAGCAGGTAATGGGCTAAATAAAACACCATTTTTATAAATTTCACCTTGAATGTTGATAGCACCACCAACTTGACATGCATAAGAAGAACTAGTAGATTCTGTTCTGATACCTACATAACCACTTGAGTCTACAAATAAACCAGTTTGTCCATTACCACCAGCACGAACATAAACACCATATCCACTTCTAGCAGAGATAAATGTGTGCTCATTTCTACTGAGAACCATATAGTCTGCATTATTTGTACCAGTACTGTGTCTTAATGCACCATAAGAAGTATCTGCTGGCCATGTTCTGAGTTGCATACCTCCTGCAGAAGTAATAATACCACTAGAAACATCAAGATTACCACCAAATGCTGCATTATTATTTGTTAAATCAATTGTTAGTGGCCATTTACTATTTGCGACCTGTGACCATGCTCCAGGCGCAGCATTTACTGCACCAGGCAACACATAAAATAGATTGCTATTTACATGTATATACCCTGTACGATGGTCTGTATCGCGGAACGTGATTGTTGGAGCAGTTCCTGAAAGTGATAATCCATTGTTGCCACCAGTTGAATTACTGATAGTTACTAAATTGTCAAAATTATAACTACCAAATGAAACAAAGCGAACTATGTTACTGGAACTATCACTACCCATTTCTATATTGCCAGAAGCATTTAATCCAAAATATGCTCTTCTTGATCCATTCCATGCAAATCCCATATATGCCCAAGAACTATCTGTGGCATTAAATGTTAGCATTTGGTCGGTAGTTGTTGATAATGTAATAGCATCGGCAAATAATGACGGTCCATTAACATCTAATTTATACCCTGTAGTAGCTGCTTTACCAATGCCAACACCGCCGTCTGCTTTAGCAACTATAGTGTTGGCAGGGGCTTCTCCACTAAAGGAGTACATCACCTTAGACCATGCTCTATCTACAATTTCGAAGAAAGTTCCAGATGCAGATGAACCTCCAAGTTGTAATGTATAAGTTCCTAGGGTTCTATCAGCCGCTCTACCGAACCATGCTTCACCAGTGTTAGTCTGGCTCTGGGGGAAACTACCAGCTCTGATATTACCAGCAACTTCTAGTTTTGTTCCTGGTTCTGTTGTACCAATACCGACCCTATCACTTGTTGCGTTAACATATAAAGTATTGTTATCAACTGTTAGATTTGAACCAGCACCAATTATGACGCTACCAGTAAGTGTAGATGTTCCTGCAACAGCCAAGTTGCTACCAGCACCACTGATGTTAAGAGAACCACTCATGGTATCTCCAGTCTTCAATACGTTAGCAGAAGCAGCACCCGTAAGAGCAGCAGTAATTGTACCAGCAAGAAAATTACCAGAACCATCACGAAGAACAACTGTATTTGCAACGTTGCTGGCGGTAGGTGTAAGGTTACCAGCATTCCAAATCTTCTGACTGTTGATAGTAAAAGAATCAACAGAAGCTGCAATAATATTTAAACTTCCACTACCGTCAGCAGATGAACCACCAGAAGCAACAAATGCTACGTTATAGTTTGTTGCTGCATTGGCACTGCTACTAAAGTAAATTGCAGGAGATGAAGATGTACCATCTTTTCTTCCTAGTCTTAATAGCGCAGTTCCAGAAGAACTTTCTAATGATGCAGTTTCAAATGTTCCATCAATTACAGGAGTATAATCAACAAAAGGAACATTAAAATTAGTTGATCCTATTCTCACCGCAGTAGCAATAGATGTCGATGCAGCAGATGTATAACCAGTAAGTAAAGTATATGAACTATCAGGAGCAATAGTTACTGGTTGCGAAATAAATATTTGACCTACCGCTTGACTACTTACATTATATAAGTTTACAGTTTGACCAGAATCAAATGTTGATGTATATGGAGATTGATTTAATACGAATCCAGGAATATAGAATCTGTAATAAGTAAATCCAGCAGAATCAGTGTAAATTTTTAATGAACCTCTGTATCCTTTGGCAGTTTGAAGTGGAGGGATACGGTTATCACTTAAGTATTCGTAGTTAACATTCAGAGAGTTTTGGTAGAAAACACCTTGCTTACTATCAAGTAAATCAGCATCTAAACCTGTGTTGGGGCCATCACTTTCTTCTGTCCATACCAAAGACCAATTAGACCAACCAGTAGTTGCGTTATCGCTTACGATAGCACCGCTACCGCGAATCCACAATCTGTTGTTATCACTGAATGCTAATTGTCTAACTCCACCAAACGAAGCATCTGTACCAGCACCACCAGCTCTTAGCGTTAATACTTGATGTCTTGAACCACTGAAATTAAATGTAGTTGGATAAATCGTATTAAATCTAGTGTGTAATGAAGCGCCTTCGGAGAATAAACTAGGTGCTGGGTTTGATGCAGCTACTGTATTAGTAGTCTGTAGTAACAGAGAGGATGACGAAGAACCCTCAACGGTAATAGTATAAGTACCAGACAAACGAGCGGGTGCTAGAGTACCCTGAGTTAAGATAGCAGCATTTTTGAAATCGTTTGAATCTAATCCGTCTAATGTATCTGCATCAAGACCACTTCCCTGACCAGTTTTGAGAGAGATGGAACCATTGCCAGCATCTCCGATATTAAATTGTGATTTTAAGAATCTAGCAACACCAGGATTGCCATATAAATCACTACTAATTGTTAGATTATCTACACGCTTGATGTCAATCGCAGCATTAGCATAATTTTTTGGCGCTGATGCGAGTTTAGCAGATAGAACTAATCCACTGCCGAGTCCAATAGCGGTTGGAAGCGGAGATACAATAAAATCAGTAGTGTAATTAATTCCGCCACTAGTTATAATAACCGACGTTACAGAACCAGCAGTTACGGTAACATTTGCTTTTAATCCAGTCCCAGTTCCACCAAACAAATCAATGTTTTGATAAGTAAAAGTTCCTACAGTTGGAGTGTATCCAGTTCCACCATTGTCGATAGAAACTGTATCAATAAAACTACCAATCGTGTAATTTGTGGAAATGATTAATGGTGAAACAGGTCTCTTGAATTCAATGATGGCGCCAGTTACTAATTGTGCAGTGATTGCATTATTCAACGTGATAGTTGTTACACCACCAGCAGTAGATACCGATTCTACGGTCGTGCTTTCTGGAATACCAGATTGAACAATGACTTCATGTTTTTTGAGAATATCACCATTCGTTTCAAATATTAATTGAGTGGAACCAACATTTGCAGTTTGTGCTATCCTAGCAAAGTATCTGGTTTCGCTTGCTTTTATTGATTGTAAAACAGGAGCGTATGATTGGTCTCCTCTTAAGAATGTAAATGAGTTTGCTTCAGTTGAATTACTTGCTAAACGTGATGTTGAAATAACACCACTGGTAATTTGGTCTGCCGCTACTTGATTGGATGATAGAGATACCCAGTTGGCAGCATTGGTTGAAGATGTATTTACAACACGAGTGATATCTACTATCGCTGGCGTTGCATTACTTGTTGCTATAGTGTCAGTATCAAGAATTTTAATATTGTTGACAATATTACCATACAATCTACTCTCAATTAAAGCAACTGCAGTTGCAGTTATACCAGCACCACCAGGACCAGCAATAGTTACAGTTGGGGCAGTAGTATATCCTTTGCCGCCAAGAATACCACCATTTGTAACTATTGTGAGAGTTACTACTTGACCGTTTGCAATACCAGCAGTAGCAGTAGCAGAGACAGCTCCCGCTTCTGGATTACCACCACTAATAGTTACAGTTGGAGTAGCAGTATATCCACTACCAGAATTAGTGATATTAAGTTGATAAACAACCCCTTTACGATATTCAATTGCTTGTATTTGACCAGTGCTAGGAACACCAGTAAAAATATTTCCTAGAGTGAATTGATATGTTGCATTTGGAGTAAATGCAACATAAAGACTTGTTAAATCATTATTTAAAATAAAAGAAGCAGACGTGTCTTGTTGAATAGCAATGTCTCCAGCAAGAGCACCTTCTAGTGCTAATCTTGCTGCTTGGTTTGCAACTGTAAAGACACTAAATGGTCTTAGAGCAGGAATCTGGTCAATAGATATCTTACCGCTGTCTGTGAGTTCTACGAGTGCTCTAGGAACAGCATTTGTTGAGTATGGTTTATTAATGTAAGCACCTAGATTATTGCTAATATAATCTTTAACTGCTTTCTGGGTAGGAAGTTTTGAATCTGTAGTGCTAGCACCACCAAGAGTGTTTGATGCGTCGAAACCAGTAACAACAACATCACCACCTTTTAATTTAAGGAATTCGACTTCTGAGATGGAAACAGTACCAGTAAATGTAATATTACCAGTCCTGTTTTCAATCTTAGCAAAAGTACCTACTTTAAAGTCACCAAGTTCATCAGTACCAGAGGTATATACACGACCATAAGCTTCTGGAACTTGCTCATATGCTTCAATTTTTTGTCCGCCGTTTTCTGGTAATGCAAGATAGTTTGTACCTGCACCAGAAAATTCCCAGGTATGAGACGAAGAGTTAACAATCGAAGGTCTATGTAATTTAATTACCGCGCCAGAAAATTCGCCTGATGTATTGGGTACAACTAAACCAGTTGAATTTTTCTTGAATACAGCATTATCGTTTAGGGTTAGCGTTGCGGTGAATGTTCCAACACCAGCAACAACATTAGTAACTTTATCAACAAAGTATTCTAATGCAGGATCATTATTTGAATAATTTGTAAATTTAACAATATAATGCTCTAGAGGTTTTCTCTTCAATCCAGAAACAGTGATTGTTGTTTTGTTGGCAACACTGGTATTCATTGCTGTTACTTGACCAATATCAAAAGCATATGGGTCTTTTCTGAAACCTGTTGATCTTAATGCATATAGACCAAAGTTAGTAGCTGAGTTTGTAACAGAAGCATATCCGCCAGATTGTGCCAACACACCATCTCTACAGAAAAGAACGAATACCGAAACTAACTGCACATAACCATCATTTATAATATTGTATCCAGTACCATTGAATGAAACAATAGTGAACGCAGAGGCAACCATGGATTTACCTTGGTTTGGAAACTTTGCAGTCCCATCAAGTTTTAATCCAGGGAAAGGACAGTTTGGTTGAGCAACTTTATCTCCATCAACTTCTGCTCCATTACCACCTAAGAAGGAAATAACAGAAGCATTTTGCGTGTATGGAGATGCTTCAATGTACGGTAAATCTAAGAAAATACCAAGAGGAGTAATTCTCTTACCGTTAGCATCGTAAATAGTATTATCTGGATATGTTGGAGTTGGATCGTATAACGTTCCATATGTTTTGACAGTAACACCTGAAGCAACAGAACCACTCAAAATATTATCAAACAACGTCATTTCCGTTGTGATAGCAGCAGCAACGTTAGCACATAGAGGATTTGTAGCATACAGAAGAATGTTCCAATCTTCGAATCGAGTTATACCAGTCTCATATGTTGGAGTTACAGGATCGTAAATAATAATGGTGCCATCAGTTAATGCACTTACAAACGTATGTGCAACACCAGTAGCACTTCCAGCGTCTCCTACATTTACAGTAACGGTTGTATTACCACCAGAAGATGTTACGTTTGAAATTGCTAAGCTCTTGCCGTAATTTCTATCTGTTGGTTGAGGACTTGCTAAGTTGCCTCCACCGCTTGAAGAACAACTGAATGTTATAGCACCTTCTTTAAATGCAAGTTTGTGACTAGTTGTAACTGGAGTTGTTGGGTTGGGGAAGGTTACCGTGAGAACACCAGTTGTAGAGTTATATGTTGATCCAGTTGGAGTTCTTGTTGCTACTGTTCCGTTACTGTTATTGCGGATTGCTTGGATTGCTAAATCTCTTACCTTTGTAAATGCAAAGCGAGTCGCTGCAAGTTCATTTGCTGGTAGACCAGTTAAAGTTATCCCACTATAATATGATTCGGCTGCAGTAACAATACCAGCGTTACCACCTAGAGTTAGGTCTCGTACCAATCCATTTAAAGTAAGGCGAATATCTCGCTTACATTTTCTTTCTTGATCTGCAGTTAAACCTAGAGCAGGATACTGGGCCTGTGCAAACTGAAGTGCTTCCGAAGCAATAAAATCAGCATTTCTTTGAATTAAATATCCAGCTTCTATTTGTGTTCCTGTAGTTGATGTTCCACCACCACTATTATCATTTGTTAAAATAGCAGTAAATAGATATGATAACGTATTGATTGCACTAGCAACGTTAGCACATGCTGGAGAAGAAGAATCTTGTGTTACTGTTGGGTCAGTATATTGTGAAAGTGAAGTATATTTTGAAACATATAATGGGTCTGAAATTTGACCATTGCGTGTTCTCCAACGACGCATTGCGAAAATACATAGTTGTCTAGCAATATCAAATGCTCTTACTGTTTCCGCGATTTCATTTGCAACATATCCAATTTGAGTACTTGTAACATAATATTTGGCAGCTTCAATTACATGATAGTTTCCGCCAAACTCAAGGTCCATGATAATCGCATTGATAAAATGCCCAATATCTCTACGACATTTTGTTTCATTTGGAATAATAAAAGCTCTTTGAACATATGCTGTAGAAAGTATTGCAGGAGAAGTTGCAGTTGTGTATGTTGTACCCGAAGTTAATCCAATCGTTGATGCTTGTGTTGAAAGTAACCTAATTGTGAATGAAGTATCGCTAATTTTTTGATAAACAACATGCGTCGCTTGTAATGCGGTAGCAGCACCAGCAGTTAAACCAACTTTAAACAGTGTTACACTATCTCCAGCATAAAAACCATGTTTTACTGTACCAGTGTTGATAGTTACAATTAAACTACTGGTATCTCCACCAGTACCGTTTGTTGGAATAATAGATGATATTGTAAAGTTGGGACTAAACTCATCAACAATCTGTAGATAAGTTTCATCTTTAATATATTCAGTATTATTTCTAATTAAGTTGCAAGCATCTTGATATCTTGTGGCTACAATCGGTGTTTCTGTAAATTTAAATGGAGAGTTTAATAGTGAAAGAGTAGCAGAATAAGAATATCTCCTAGCACTTACTTGGGTTACTACTATATTATCTTGTCCTAATAAAGTAGCATCTTTTTTAGAAATTACAATTCTTCTTGATCTACCATCTGCATCGTATAATACTTTATAAACTCTTTGATATCCATTAATAGCTGCAATAGTAGCAGGTGTTGATGGCAATCCAGTGATGTATATTTCTTCTCCTGGTTTAAAATCATGAACATTAGCATCACCTTCTAATGCATTTGTGTATAAAACAATACCATCAACTTCAGGATTGTTCTGTTGAGAACAATCAATTCTAATAATTTGTATGGCAGTTGTAGTATCTCTTTGTACAGAAACTACTTCACCTTCTGGTCTAATAGATAAGACATCAGTAGATGAAAAAGTAAATACAGATCTTACAAAGGTTAATGTTGCTGTACCATTTAAAGCAGCACCAGAAGAATGACTTGGTTGTGTAGTAGTAGTGGTTCCTGCTGCAGTTACTTGATATACTTTGCCAGATACTCCAGATGTAAATACATAGGAGTTTAAAGTTAGTACAGTATTTGATGTCCAAGGTTTAGCAAAATTACCAGGATAAATGAATGTTTCTCCCGCAGAGAATCCTCCACCAACAACATTTGGTTCTGCTTCTATTGAACCAGTTAGATATGCAGTCGGTCCAGTAGTTGCATTGAAAGTTACACTTTTAACCGTTCCAAAAAGGGTGCTATTTAAACCAAAAATAGTTTCTCCAGCAGCCAATGCAGATAAACCTATATTACTTACAAATGTGATTCTACTCCTATCTTTACCAAAAATTTGAGTACCTACAGGTAGATTTCTTCCAAAATCTCCACCTGTGTTTGAATCATAGTAAATTCTTTGACGGTCATCAAATACCATCGCATAATTCCATGTTTTGAATGGATTTCCACTGCTATCAAGTTTATCACGATAGGTAACACCAGTTACATAGTTTTTATCTCCAAATTTAAAGATATGCTTTCTAGCGTTGTTTGGTCTGATAATAACTAGACGTAAGTTATCACCAACAACTGAAGTATCTGGGGGTAAAGAAATTGGATTATCTTCTTCATAATCTCCACCTGAAATAACAATAGTTTCTTTTACACCAGGAGTTCCCCAAGCAATTTGCGCTGCTTTTTTAATGGTTCTAACAGGAGCAACTGCTGAACGACCATCATTTAAATCAGAACCAATTTGAGCAGAAACATAAACGCGCCCACCAACGTCATTTGTAGCAAGATTGAGAACGTATTCGGTAGTAGCGATTTTGTCGCTTCTGTCTCCTTGAGTAGGAGTAACAGAGCGAGGATAAATGTATCCTGTTTGGAATTCGGGTAGAATGTTGTTATCTACACGATAACCAACGTGTCTGAATATAGCGGTTCCGTTAACAACATCTCCATCTGCGTGAGTTGGGGGAACGCCGCTAGTTATACCTGCTATGGTAACTTCATAAATGTTATCCCCAAAATAATATTTTTCACCTTTTTGAACGGTTTGTGGACTTACAGAATATTGCGTTCCAAAATTATTAGAATATATTTTTAATAAAGGAGCTCTAAATTTTGCTTTTGCGGTAACAAAATTGTCAATATCTAGATTTAGAATGCGTGCAGTATCAGAAATAATAGATGTTGATGTTCTGATAGCACCGTTGACATCAAGTTCAAATTCTACAATATCTAGAGAAGCGGTTGCTTGTGCTCCTGCTCCATTTCCTCCAGTAATAGTTACAGTAGGAGCACTTGTATAACCAGAACCTGGATTGACAATAATAATCGAAACTAAAACACCTAAGCTAACTACAGCAGTTGCTGTTGCCTGTGTCCCGCCTGCAGTTTGTGGAGCAGATATTCCTACAACAGGAGTTGTTGTATAACCGCTTCCTGGGACAGTAACAACAATTTTTTCTACTCTATTACCAGTTCTATTAACACCGATTCGTGGAGCTTTTGTAGTTGAGTCAAGAAGGAAACGCATTACCTCCTTTTCATCAGTACCGCTACCAACTTTAACGGATGCTTCACTAGTACCAATAATTTTTGGAGAAGTAGATTTAATTATCTGCTTATCGGCGTTAAATTCTAAACTCATTTTAGTTCGGTGCTCCGATTATTAGAATATATATTCTTTTATTATTTAGTAATCAGGTCCACAAAATACTAGTCACATCAACATGCGCTATCCATTTTACTGCATCTGTAGTTCCACTTCTAGAAACGTTATAACTAAAGAAATTATTTGTACCAGAGTCATAAGATGCAACAGTCCAAGTTTGAGTAGATGGTACACTATCTTTTATAGTAGTAAGCAATTCCGATAAAACTTGGACATCTCCTGCAGTTGTAACCAAAGCAGTTGATTCAATTTTTATCGAATAATGAGAGGTGCCATTTTGATTAACACCTATAACTTTTCCAGTTATAAAATTGATTGTGCTAGACGGAAGGGGAATGTATGCTGAAGAATTATCAATTGAAAGGATTGTTGTATTTGTTCCTCTCATAATATATTCTTTTCTTGATAAATCGGAAAAATTAGTATTTTTAAGTTCAATAGTATTTGCTGATGTAATATTTCTTAAGTCATCAATTATAGTATTTTCATTAACAGCAAATCCACCTACTGAGCTAAATGTTCTTTTTTGAATAGCCATGGTTATTTCTTAATTAATGTTTTATAACAAGTCACTAAAACATTATTACTAGTAGATACAGAAGCAGTTAATGTAGAAGTTAAGCGAACATTACCACTAGCATCAAAATCAAATGTTACAGAAACTTGGTCAACACCAGATGTAACATTACCAAATTCATTATGGAATATATCAGTTGATTTTGATGTAACATTAAATTCTATAATTTCTTTATCATTTGTTGTAACATTTGAAGCAATTAACATCACTTTAGCAGCACTATAAAGTGTTGGATCGTATATTATAAATGCTCCAGAATTATTTGTTCCTTTAACTAAGGTAGTTTCTAGAGTTTCTAGTTTTACATCATCAAGTTCCAACGACTTCAATTCATTTTCTAGAACTTTGATATAAGTGCTAACACCAGTACCATATGTTTTATTGACTAAAATATCACCACTTGAATTTAATCTTAATAAGGTATCATTGTATATACCAGATGATATGGCAACATCAAAATTAGTTTTTGTTGATAAAAGTTTGGAGTCAGATGCTGCACTTGTATCAATAGTTAATGCTAAATTGTTATATGTTACTGTTTGTGCTTGTAAATCTAAATTATTATTTGTAGAACCAATCTGGTCAATAGTATTGAATGTTAACTCAGTAGTTGAAACTCTTAAAGTATTGACTCCGTTATTGTAGAAATATAAAATATTTTCATTAGCACCAGGAGAAGATTCTGGAATAATATAAGTATTTCCATCAACGTCTTTAACTCCACCAAGACTTGTCCAGTTTGTACCATTATATCCTTCAAAAGCAACGAAATCTGTATTATATCTAATTGAACCAATAGAAGGACTTCCTCTCTGAGCTACTGAACCATATGGTAATGTTAGTGAAGTAGTAGCACTTATAGTAACTTTTTTACCTGCAAATGGGGTAAGGGTCAAATCATGGATATCTGTTGATATTACATTGTTATCGATTTTAATATCAGCCCCATTAAAATAAGTTGGTGTATTGATATTTAATTGAGATACTCTATTTGAAATATTCAAAGGTCCATTGGAACTTCTTAACCACAGAAGAATGGCACTTCCATTAGATTGTGAACCAGAGGTATGAGTTGGTGCAACTGCACCAGTTGTTCCCGCAGTAACAACTCTATAAACATTATTATCTGTGAAAACTTGTGCGTTTATTGCAAATGAAGTATTTGCTTTCCAATCTAATAATCCTTGAACGTCATAAACTGCTAAAGTATTTGCATTCAAAAAAGCAAATTCAAATTCTTTTACTCTTACTGTTTCAGCAGCATTATTGTAAAAATAAAGAATATTTTCATTGGCGCCAGGAGAAGATTCAGCAATAATGTATGTATTACCATCAACATCTTTAGTACCGCCTAAACTTGTCCATGTAGTTCCGTTATAACCTTCATAAGAACTGGTAGAAGAGTTAAATCTAATAGAACCTGCTGCTTGGTCTGCTGGTCTTTGTAATGTTGTACCAGATGGAATGCGTAAGGAAGAAGTAGCAACAATTGCTACAGATTTATTTGAATCTGGAGTAATATTAATACCGACTCCATTGCCAGTTAAAGGAACGTCAACTATTTCTTGAATTGAAGTGCTTTCTATTTTAAGTTTGTTATTAACACTTAAATAATTGTTTAGTACCGCTCCAGGTGGAGTTGTTATTGATATATTTCCTTGTGTGTCAATATTTCCAGAAAGAGTATCAAGAGTGACAGTATTTGTAGCACCATTATTAACTAAAACGTACTTATACGTCCCACCAAGAATAGTTAAATCACTCCCAGCTGATAAATTCAAGACACCACTAGCAGTTGAAATAGTATTACCATTTAATGATATACTACCAATATTAGCATTTGTAGTAGCAGTTACTGAATCTGTTATAGTAGATGAACCAGTAAATGATAATCCTGTAATAGCACCATTTAATCCCAATGAAATTTTATTAGATGGTGTAACTCCAGTTATTGTGAGTTTAGGTGCAGTATAATAAGTAGGTGATGTTGAAACAACATTAATAGTTCCACCTTCTCCTACGTGAGAAGCCAATATGTTTGGGCAATAATAATATAGAGTATCTGGAGTTGAAGCACTAACGACTATTGTTAGAGTTAAAGCTTGAGTATCAATAGTTACTCCAGAAGAATAAGGAACACCTGGAGGGGTGTTATGAATACCATCTGGCGTTGTACTAATATTAAAACCATGAGGGAGGTTAGAAGAATCACTATAATCAAAAACGTATGTAAATCCTCTGTATAGCGTTAAAGTTGGTCTAACAGTATATCCAGCACCATTTTGCTGGTCAATATAATATTGGAAATTATTGTATGTTCCAAAATTTTTAATTAAAAATTTAACTGGAACAGCAAGGGTCAAAACATCATCCTTCTGATATCCCAGTCCGTTAGATCTCACAACAGTAGACGCCAGAGAACCTACAGAACTTAAAGTATAAGCAAATCCACTACCAGAACCAGTAGAAGCTGTATTAATAGTGTATAAAAATCCTACCCCACTACCTCCTAGATTTGTAGTTGATAAAACTAATGTATCATTTGCTTTATAGCTATTTCCTACATCTGTTATCACAAAACTCGTAACTTCACCAGATGTTACAGTAACTGTTGCTTTTGCCCCAAATCCATATCTACCAGCAGTTCCTGAGATTAAGCTAATGTTGGCACCCATTCCTGGGTGAGCAGCACAACTATAAATTAATGCATTAGCGCCAGTTGCTGCAGTATTTGAGATAACTAATTCTACGAATGCTCCAGGTTGACCTGAAGTTCCTACAGTATTAACTGTTATTCCAGTAGGTAAAGGACCATAACCTGCTCCTAAAAGAACAAACGGGTGAGTAATATTTGAAGTATCTGATAAATCAAATCTATAAGTATTTCCTCTAATTAATGATAAAGATTGCTGAGTTACTCCATCTATCGCAAAAACATGATTTGGTGGTGGAGTGCCTGGGTTATTAACAGTAGTTACAATATATGTTGTTGTTGGGTTATTAAATACAGGAACATTTGTATATGTGCTATCTATATACCCAATTCCAGGATTAGTAATTGTTCCTACTGGGGTAGAACCACCTATTTTAGTATTTGCTGCTGATAAAACATCACCAACCGTGTATCCACCAAAACCACTTGACGTTGGTGTTACTGTAGTTACTACATATGGAGCAGCATTCAATGTAAAAGTAAATCCAGAACCAGGACTAGTTCCACCACCTTGAGATGGTGGGATAACTAAATTTGCATTTACTACAAATAACACGTCACCATTTACATAACCGCTACCAGAGTTGGTAATAGTTACATCACTTACTACCCCACCATTAACAGTTATTGTAGCTATAGCGCCTGTTCCAGAACCACCAGACAAAGGAACATCGGGATATACTAAGCTTACGTATCCACTGCCAGCATTTGTGATAGTTCCTTCTAATCCTCTAACGGTGACGGTAGCTAAACAAGAAGACCCAGTGCCACCAGTCAAAAGAATATTAGTATATGTTCCTCCACGGTATCCAGTACCAGCATTCGTTATAGTGCCAGTGAAAGGCACTACAACACCATCAAACAATGCTCCAGTACCAGAACCACCAGCTACTGGTAAATTTTGATATGCTCCAGAATAATTTCTTAAACCTGCACTCGTGATATTAACAGTATCAATAGTTGTAGATTGTAAAGAAAAAGACTTGTAAATATTAATACCTGCGCTGTCAAATCTAGCTGCTTCTGATTCAAATGAAGTTATAGATAGAGCGTTAGCGTTTAGAAATAAACCTGTTTTTGATTGGTTTGTAAAATATAATGAAGGAACAAATCGAGTGCCGTTATTTAATGCAATTGTTCCCGCAAAATTTCCAGAACTTCCACCGCCCCCAAGATCAAATACGTCTTGTGCCAATAAATTAATTTTTACTCTCTGTGATTCCAGAGTATCTGTTTTCGCTACATTTCTAAGTATTGGCATTTCTTATAAATTCTCTTAGAAGATTTTTAATATCTGATAATTCATGCTTTAAATCTTCAACGTCAGATTGAAGTTTTTTAATCGATGCACTACCATTACGTAGTTTCTTTGCATCTTCAAAGACACTTTTATCAGTATTTATAATGGCACCAGTACTGGTATCTCGAACAAGATGCTCGTGGTCTATTACTTTCAAATAATCCATTAGTATGAAGCGACTACTCTTACATCTTGAATCTTAGGAACATAAACTGGATTTGAAGACTTCATAATAATTTTAATACCAATCGAAGAAAATTCGGTTAAATTCTTAACGCTAAATTTATATTCTTTATACGATTTTTGGTCTTCAATATACGGAGCAATAGTATTATCTGATGATGGAATAACTCTAACATCTGGAGAACCATCACCATTGAAATATTCCCAACCTAAATCATTAAAATTAAATTGCGAACTGGTTGACTTAACTTTATACATTAACTTGATATCATCTTCTTCAAATACATTTGCGGTTAATCTAACATCAATACCTGTTGCTGGATTTTCTAAATTAACTTCTTTACTTACATATTTTGCAAGAGTGGAACTATTGTTATTGATTTCTGGTACAAATAGAAGACCAACACTAGATTCAATAGATTTAATTTCTAAGAATCCTTCAGTTCCCGATAATTGATTTTCATATCCAAGTAAATCACCAACCCTAAAGATATCTTTTGATTGGGTTCTTACGGAAGAAGAGAATGGAATTCTTGCATAATCAGAACCAGGAGTTGCTGGGGCGGTATAGTTATTATTGATTGGGTATTTATTGTTGGAGACAGTTAGTTGCTGTTTTTCAGCGTCCCATAGTACTACTTTACCACTAATTAAATTAGTATACTTCTTAGTTATATCCGTAGCATCAATTGCTTCTACTATAGAATTTGTTGCAAAAGTAAATGTTTCTCTTGTAACTCCAGTTGAACCTACAGTTATAGTAGTAAGTGTAGGTTGTGACCCGAATGATAAACTTTCGCTAGGAGAGAAATTAATATCAGTCAACATCTTAACATATAACCTACTCAAAGCACTATCAAATTTGACAATTACTCCAGAAGCTTTAGATGTATTTCCAGTCACAATTTTCTTATTGCCAGGATCTCCTGCTTGGATAGTTGCAACATTTAGTCCTTGAACAATAAAAGAATAAACGGGATAGAATGTTATAATTTGATTTCTCCTACCATATCTATTTTCGTATCCTGTTCCTTTATCAATTTTATTATTGAGTAATTTGATTGAAGAAACACGTAAATCAATAATAGGAGATAGATATTTATTACTGGATGATAACTTTATTTTGTATGATAACGATCTATCTTCCACAGTAGTGCTATTTTTTAGTTCATTAATTCTACTTGCTAGAACTTTTTGGTTATTGAAGAATTGCAATTCATTCAATGAAGATTTTTCATACCCATCATTTTCCTGCAATTGAGAATATGATTGATATGAAGTTACGGTGCTATCAACGGGTAGAATGTTTGTTGTTTTTATCTCTGCATTGATAGATGTATCATTAAAAGTTAAATATGAAATTTGTGGATATACTGTTTCATATTTTCTGTTATATAATGCATATACTTTTTCACCGCCACCAACTGCGTTAGAAGATGCTGTTTGAGTACTAGATAAAGTATAACTATCCAATCCAACATTAGATACTTTAAATAAAGTTTGAGTAAGTACTTCGGATGCAATACCACCTGTGTCTTCTACGTTCTTTAATGCAACGTAAGACTTACCAGAATCTTCAAATCCGTTATTCTTATGGCGAACTTTGAAAATAGTATTGTTGTTTTTAAACAATGTCGATGTAGCAGTTGAATCAGAAGAAGAATCAGTTTCTATAGGTGTAGTTTCAATTTGTTCGTAACCAATTTGTTCATTTGTTAATACAAGTACACCATCTTGTTGAATATCAAATTCTGCTCTGTACAAAGTAAACTTGATATCTTCAAATAAATCTTCTGTCCAAATATCAACGTTTTGTGACTTAAATACAGACCCCAATAAAGGTTGAGATGAAACGGTAGAACCAGTTGCAATTTCTTTCTCATTTAATTTTGATGCCCATAGAGAATAATCAGTTGAATCTGTTTCTACTGCAAAAGCATAATCAATATTATTTTGTAGATAAATTGGATAATCAAACTCAAAGTGAGTTCGAATGATTGATTGTGTTGCACCTGTTTCATCAATAGCAACTCCCATTCTAACTGCAGGAGAATCTATTTCTAATACAGACTTAATAACTGCATTTGCTGCTTGAGTTCCAGTAGATGTAATAATTACAGAAGGAGCATCTGTATATCCAGAACCGCCAACTAATAAGGTAGTATCATAAAAATTGCCACCAGAAACCTTGCAAGTTGCAGTAGCATTAGTGCCTCCTATAAGTTGAGGACTTTCAATTGTTAGAGTGGCAGTTTCATATCCAGAACCACAATTATCAATTTTTAATGCAGTAATTCTTCCAGAATCTCTAGCAATAGTTGTTTGTAGAGAAGTTGCATTTGCGTTGTTGTATAATGTAACTGATGGAATATTTAAAGTTTCATTTTCAACAAACGACTTTCCGTTGTGATTGTTTAGAATTAATGTATATACTTGGTCATTTGCCATAGTATAAGTATTTGTTACTGATAATGATAACGGAGTGCCATTTTTATCAATAATTTTGCTGATAGGACCAGATGCACCAGAATTAGAACCTGTTACTTTTTCTCCTTGGGTAACTGTAATAGTTCCATTGGTATAAACTTTTAAATATGTATCTGGATTCAAAATACATTCTGTGCCAGGAACAACATATTTACCAGGCTTTCCGCTTTCAATATTGGACAAATAGACTTTAATTGGAATGGTAGAACTTTTTTTATTGAAAAATAAATCCATTCCAGTAACAAACATCCCACCAGGAGCATTACTTACAGAGAAAGTTTGTGCTAATGGATTTGGTTTTGCTTGAGTTTGTGAACTTTCTACTAACTGAAGTCCTTCATTTGATTTTAAAATCGCAGGAACAGTAGAAATAATAGAAGCAGGAGACTCTGGTAAAATTCCTGTAGCATAATATTTTGCTTCGGTAAACGAAATTACTTTACTAGTATCTTCATTAGTGCTACTAGAAGTAAATCTAATTGTTTTTTCACCAACAATAAATGATACTGTTTTTGCAGCGGTATCGTAAAGTAAAGAATTTATATCATTATTCCAGGTAGAACCCGACTCAGGTGGAAGACCAGAAGGAATTAATAACATTCCACTTGCGTTACCATTTGAATCTGTTGTAATTCCGCTATTAAATGTACTTAAAGAATTGCCAGCAACTGAAGTATAACGAAAGTCTTGCATAACCCATCTATCTACATTAATACCATCAATATATGCATAGAATTTTGTAGATGGTTTCATTCTAGTTAAAGTAAAGAAAACAGGTACACTTCTGCAGTATTGTTGAATTGACGAGTTAATTGAACTTAATCCTACTGTTTTCTTACTAGTTCCTTTACTTATCTGATTGTTTTGTGGACTAATATTAGACGAACTACCAACAGAAGCAGAGACAGTTGAAGAAGAAGCAGTAAACGAAGAAACGTTATTTAATGCACTTGTATTAAAAAATACTTTGTTTGCTCCAGTCCAGTTAATTATAAAATTATTATGTAGACTTGCAAATCCTTCTCTAGCATCATCTCTTGCAAAAAATACTGAGAAAATTTTACTGTCGTTATCTAAAATTAATGGTTTGTCTCTATCATCATACCAAGAATCTACTGGTCTGGATAGTTTTGCTTCACCAACATATTGTAGAACAACAAATGGATTTGGATTTATTGTTTTAGTAGCATAAGTATTTTGAATAACAGGAACACTTTTATATGGTAAAGAAATAATAGGACCAGTTTTTTTGTAGTTATCTAAGAATCTTTCTTCATCTGTTGTGTTTACTTCTTTCAATTCAAATGAAGATTCAACTGATTTTGGACGTAAAACAGATTGTTGAGTGTCAATAGAACATTGATAGTCTTCTGAACCTACGTTTCCGATTCCGTGGTTTTCGAAGTTATCGACGATAAACCCGCTCTTAAACTTATCAATCCCTAAATCATCTTTAACTTGCATATTTAAAGCTTGTTGCTCTAAAATACTGAGAGAAGTATATTGCTCTAATCTTTCAATACGCTTTTCTAACTTACCAATATCTCTCATTGTATATCTACGATTATCAACAGTGATAGTTCTTACATCTTTAGATGTGATTGTGTAAGCAGGAACATAGAAATAGTATATTGCTACAGCATCGCTAGTATTTTCTGGTTTTGTAGGATTTAATGAAGAAACACCTTCAGTTACAAAAAATTCGCCTTTCTTATTAACAAACAATCCGTCAATTCTATCTAGATATTGTTTTATATTAAATGAAACTGAATAGTCTAGTATTTTTTCAGTAGCTATAGTGCTAGTTGTTACACCAGCAGAACCAGTAAAACTATTATAATCTGCTAAAGATAGAATAGCATTATCTTGATATCCACTGATTGTTGCTGATGAATCTACTTTTGGTCTAAAATCAAATACATCACGTAATGATACTTTGCCTAAAACGTTTGAGTTAAATTCTGGAATTTCGTCAAGACTTACGCCAGCTTCATGTAGGTAAGAATCAACCGTACAAAAATCACCTTGCGAATGCTCAAAATAATCAAAGATGATAATTAGTTGACCAGTAGGAGGAGTAAATCCTGGTTTTAATACTAATCTAGAAACATCATAAAATGTATCTCTCTGACCATCATCAAACGAGAATCTTTCAGTTACATCTGTACCTGTAACTAAATCATTTGCAGCAGAAATAATGGGAGGTGATTGAACCGTTCCTTCAAAAATTTTAAATACTTTGGTTACATCAGAATAAGATAAAATATCAGTGCTATCTGAATCAAAATCAACACCTCTAACAGGAACAACTCTATCACCAGGAGAAACAACTAAAATTCTTTTGTTTCTTACGATAGATTTTAAACGTGGTTTTGATTTAGATACTTCAATTGTTGCTGTTAATTTTAAAGTTGGGAAATTAGTACTAGTTCCAAAAAAATTAGATGGTAATGTAATTTTTACGCTACCAGCGGTAGTACCATTAATTCCTGCAGTTGTATTTTCTATTGTAACTTGGTCTTCTTTTAGATAAATGATATCACCAGATAAAACAGTGGTTGCAGAATTTTTATTTAAAACAGTTAATAAGAAATTATTTTCACTGAAAGAAGCAAATCTTTGAGTACCATATGGTAATTGAGCAGCAAAAGTTAAGTTGCCTCCACTTGTTGAAGCTGTAGTTACAAAGTCTCTACGGAAGTAATACTTAATTTTTGAATCTGCAGTATCCTGCACAACGCTCTTTAGATACTTAGACCCCGTAGAAACTATCAAAGTTGATTTAGAACCATTGCTGATAACTGGTCTAATTCTAACAACGCTAGCATTTGAAACATTTTTTCTTAAAACATTATCTAACCAAATTTTAGATTTAGTTAATCCTTCTGATTTATCAACTTTCTGTACTATTGTACGAATAGATTCGTTATTATCATCTGTAAATTGAATTACATCTCCCTGAATCAATTCATTTGATGGATCACCAGAAAACCCATTGCAGGTCAAATATTTTTGACCTTTTAGACCAGTGAAATTAAAATCAGTAATAGTTTTTGAGAAAATATATTTTGTTGAGAATGATTCAACGTCAGCTGTAAATTTATATACGGAACCAGAACCAAATGAAGACTGTAATGATTTTACATTTTCCGAATTATAAGTATAAACAGTATTTCTATAAAGAACTGGTTTTACTACAGCAGAAGCTCCTGGATTAGTGCTGCCTGTATTGAAGGTAACTTCTGGTGTGCTTGCATAAACAGCACCAACTAAATTGCGATTTTTAATAGTTGCTTTGTATATAGTTGCAGCAGTTATACCAATTTCAATAGCAGAAGCATCGTAATTTACGCCATTAATGTTCAAAGTAGTTGTTATTGGATAACCACCTCCTCTATTCATTACAACAAAGTGGGATATTGTTCCTTCTCTTGCAATTCTTCTTGATTGCCCACCTTCATCAGTAATTGTTTCTCCAGGTAAGAAATTACCAGAGAGCGTTTTTACTAACAACATGTTGCCGATGGAATACTTGCTAGTTGAAGAACCTTCAATAACTCCATATGCTCCACTGGTAGAACCCAAAATATATTTTCCAGGAGCAAACCCAACTGAAATAATTGGTAAATCGGTATCTACAATAATTCTTGTAAAAAATGCTGGATTGAAATAAGCAAATCGAAAAATAGAATTGTAAGTAGGAGAACCAGAACCCAATCTTCCCCTAGAAAGAATAATATCGGTATCTTCTTTAAATCCAGAACCTTTTTCTATTAATGAAAAGTCTTTTGGTTTACACACACCTACAATTGGTGTAATAATATCGTTATAATCTAAAACTTCTGAATATGGGAAAATAGTTGGTGTTCCAGTTTGGAAGTAGAAGTTCTGAGCATCTGTGTTTGATAGGAAAAGTTTTCTCTTCTTGCTAGAATCACTATCATCATATTCTTTTAAGAATACATATAAATCTTCTTTATTACCTCTAACAGTTAATTCTAGATAAGATGTGGTTGAAGAAATTGTGGCAACTTTGAATGTTAAGTTCGCACCAGCTCCTCCAATTTTAGATGCTTGAATAGTAAATGTTTCTAGTGCTGTAAAATTTGTTCCACCATTAGTTAGCTGGACACCAGCCGCGCCAGCACTATCAATAATAATTGTGAATGTAGCACCAAATCCTATGCCAGTTGTTGTGTAGTCATTTGCATTAATTGTGTATGTACCAGCATTTCTAGCAGTATCAGCAGGACTAATTGTGTTAATTGCAGTAATACTACCTAAAGTAGCATTCGTAATATCAAATGGTCTCTCTACCACAGAATAAGATAACAGTTCTAAAGATCTTACTGTTGTGGAAGCAGGAGCAGTTCCTTTATTTACAACATACCATAATGTAGCAAAAGTTGTGCCAAAACTTGTAGATGTTGGGAAAGAAGCACTAGAGAACTTCGATGGGTTATCTAAAGTTAATGTGATGATACCATCATCAATAGAATATAATGAATTTCTTCTAGAAATAGTTTGCTTTTCACTAGTAGATAATTCAGTGTTATTAAAACCCAAACTTCCATCATTATAGACGGAATTTAAATAAACTGTTGGATATGCTGTTAAATCTTGCCCTTCTGCGTTTAGTGGAATAGATCCATAAACGTTAGAAATATTAAAATACGATAATGAATTTAATCTTATCTTATTATCTTCTTTTGATAGTGTTTCTCTAGACTTATTTACGTTTAGATATTTTACATCTTTATTTACTACTTCATAACCTTTAATATATGCTTTTCCTGGTCCCACACCAGCAACCATTAAAGATTCGGCTTCGGATTCTGTCTTACCGTTTACTAAATTTGTTTCGATATTTAAAGGATATAAACCTTTGTTATTATCTTTTAAATAATATTCTTTTAAGTCTACTGAAAAGTTATCTACAACATAGTCGCCAGATTCGTCAAATGTTCTTCTAGCAAGAGTTTCTTCAATCAGGGCATAATCAGTAGTTTTTACTAAACGTTCTATTTCTCCATTCTTAATAGAAATTAATTGAACATAGTTATCGTTGGTTAATGCATCATATTCATTAGCAACTAAATTTAAATCAATTTTTAAACGATGGGCGCCAGGAGAAGAATAGTTTGAAAACCCCTTAGCATTATCATATAAAGACTTATCTTCCTCAGCAGTTATAATGCTTTCTGTGATTAAAAATCCAACTTTTACAGTTGGTTTATTGTAATACTTATCAACAATAATAAGTTCTTTGGCATTGCTTACAAAATATCCATTAATAAAATATACACCTTGTTCTACTTGAACAGCAGATGCGAATCCCATTGCTGGACTATCAATTACTGATACTACACCAGTATCATAATTTTTTACACTAATAGTAGTTGGCAATACACTACCATCAGTTCCTACAACTAAAGTAGGAGTATCTGTTATGTTTAATGCTTCTAGGGTTTCACCTTGTCTGAAATTAAATTCATTCGAAGCATTTCCGCTATTTGTATATTTTAAAAATAGAATATCCGACGCTACAGCAGAACCATAACTATAAGATATAACAGTTGCTGTTACTCCAGAGGTTAATCCCTGAAGAGTTGCTCCTACTAGTTGTTTAATATCATATTTTTGGAATACAATATTACCACCAACGTTAACTGCAACTTCTGAAACAGAAGCAAGTTTAACATAGTCTAATCGACTATTAAAGGAAACTTCTCCAGGGATTACTTGTTGCCCTTGCTTGAATCTACTACGTCCAATACTTTCAATTTGATTTTGCAAATAAGATTGTAAAGTGTTTAATTCTCGCGTCTGGATAGAATATCCAGGACGAAATAACACTTTGTAATATTCTTTATCTACATCAAAATCGTCGTTGTATGGAGGCGCGTTAAGATTAGTCTTTTGGGGCATTTTAGCAACTCAACTTATATAAATTTTTCTTGTATTAAAATGAATCAATCAAAATTCAATGACTAACTTAATATCTTCGATTTGGTCTGGTGCTCGGGTGATTAGTCTTCTATTTTCAACATAGATTAACTCACCAGCATTATTTCTAATTTCTGGTGCAGCAAAACCACCACTGAATGTTACACCCAAAGCAGTTGATGTATAACCACTTGTTACAGTACCAGAAGTTGCTGAAGTAGCACCAACAATAGCACCACTAGTTGTAAATGCAGTTACTGCACCATTAACAGTATGCTCTTCTGGTGATTGATAATATTTAAGAATACCAGCAACTGTTGAACCACTATCTAGAGTCCAAGAAACAACTTTTCCTCTAGCATTTCCTTGTGAAATTACTTCATCAACTTGATAATTGGTTGTTACACCTTGAATCTTAACTGCATATAAAGCAGAACCAGTGTCTGCAGTATAGAATGCTCCTCCAGGTTGGAGAGGATCCTGAAGAATACCAATTCTTCTGAAATCGTTATCTACAGGGAAATCACCACTACCTTCAGAATATGTCAATCTAACATTGAGCATAATTCTCTTGGCGCCAAGTTCATTGATTAAATCAGAACCATGACCACCTTGAGGAGGAATAATGACTTCGAGGGCACCATTAGGAGTGCTAGCACCTGTACCAATTGAAGCAGGTGTAGTTAATGCAGTGTTGGTGAAAACAAAACCGTTACGAAGTATGACGTTTGCGTATGTATATCCCGTTCCTGCGGTTAAAACACTAACACCAGTAATAACACCAGAACCATTAGTTGTGATTTGAACTTTGCCATTAGTGCCGTCGCCTTGAATGGCGGCATATAGTGTAGCAGATGGTGGCATACCAGTACCACTACCAGCTCTCTTAATTAGAACAGTTGAAATAGCACCGTCAACTGCTGCAGGTCCAGCATATGTACCAACTGGCATAAAATCAGTTGATAAGAATTTGATTACATCATCTGTTGGAATTGTATATAGATACTTCCAAACATAATTTCCAGATACTTCTGTATATACACCAGAAGCAAAAGTACCTACTGATGGGGTCGTCGAAGGTTCGCTAGTTGCGTTTACGCCGCTAGTATTCGAAGGCGTAGTACCATTGTAAAGACAAGCAAAAACTTCGTATGCTGAGTTCATTAGGACATACTTTCCAGCAGACAATGCTGATTGCCCAGTAGCAGTTAGCTTGAGTGAACTATAATCTGGTTTCCACATGTCAAACTTGGGGTTAGCAGTGGTATCCCAGTTATAACGTCTAGTAACGTGTCTAGCAAATGTTGATGTAATTCTCTTGACAGCAATTAAATCGTCAAAAGCACAATACTTATCTTCTTGGTTATCTAGAGGTGAAGGAGCTGCTTCTTCAGTGCCATATCTGTATACGCCAACCAGAGCTGTGGCACCAGAAGTATTTCCAGTCAATGTGCTAGGTGATGCTTCTGAACCACCAGGGGTAGCAGCAGCAGTTGGACCAATGTTGTTTAGGCGAAGAGCATATGGATAAACTTCTGCTACAACACCATTAAAAGTTGACGCACCCAAACTTGCACCAACGTAAACAGATTCTCCTACGGAGAAATTGGTTTGACCTAAACCAAAGATTTCAACCCATGTTCCCCATGGTTGAGGTCTACCGACAAAGAAATACATTCTTGTACGGTTAGCATCAGAATCTGCAGAACCTTCTGAAAGTGACTCCAGAAATTGTTTGGCGTTAAAAATTCTGAATTTTTCAGAAATAATTGCTGGCATGTTTTTACTCTCTAAAATGCTATTTTATTTATATTTATACGGTTTATACGGAATAAGGTACTATTATATTACCCGTAGTGATGGTAGTCAAACCAGAATAAACAGTACAACCAGTAAAAGAGGTTGCAGTCTTACCAGTGTATTTGATAACACCTCTGCTTTCATGGAATAAGTATCCGCTAGTTGGGAAATATGCGGTACTGGTAACAGTAATAGTTGACCCAATAGAACCAGTAAATTGTGAAGTGGTAACTGGATTTTGAATTGATGGATATCCAATGTTGTAGAACGCACCGCTAGATGGACTATATCCCCTCAATCCAGATTCTGTAATATCTTGAATTGTAAATCCTTCGGAAATAACAGCTAGTTCTCCAAACGTAGGAGAAGAAACATCTGCTGCACCATCATCAATAAATGACCAACTATTAATTTGCGAAATACTTGGTGCAAGAACAGCTAAAGTATAGTCAGAATTTCTTATATGAGTTTCATAAATTTGTGCGTAATCAAAATTACTAACAGCAACCACTCCAAATGAACGAGTATCAATTTCATTACGAGAAGCACCAAGATATACGTCACCTGCTCTAGTAGCAATTGGATCTGCCAGTAAAATATGTTCTGTAAAGTAATCAAAGAATCCTGCAGGGAAAACATATCTTAATTCTGCGCTTACTGAAGAAATAGTAGTAATGATAGAACCATTGCCATATTGAATGATACTTAATTGTTCTAACTGAGAAGTAGTATCTACTTGTAATAGAATACTTAAATCTGCTTCAATTACAGTTCTTGTAGTTCCTGGAATAGAAGTTATAGCAGGTGCTAATTCTATATCACTAATTACTTCTAAACTTAATGTTTGGATTGAAGTATCGGAAATAATTTGAGTTACTAAAGTTACATTTGCAGAAGCATCAGCGAGAGATACAACAGTAACAATTGTATCTATGTCAACCTTGACATCATCCATTGCAACATCAACAATAGATACTTCATCTCTATACTGTCTTATAAATGAACCAGCAGCATGTGTTTTTGCGGTGGTAGATAAGTCTCCTCTTAATAGATTTAGGAAACGATCAGATAACTTAGATTTGTATGAAACAACTTCATCTTCAATCAATAATCTACCAAAATCTAAAAATTTACTTGTATCTGCAATGTATGCAATATCAATAATTTCATCCATAGAAGAAGTTAGATATGCTCCAGTTTCATGAGCAGATCTATAACCTAGTAAATAATTTGCTTTGGCGAAGGTAGAAATTACAGATAGATACTCATCAAATGTATCGACAAGAGTTGCGTTTGTAAACGCCAAGATTTCAAACGGCGTAGACAAACTTATATTGAATTCAGCGGTAGTTACACTAATAGAAGATACATCTAATGCTCCCGCTTCTACAAAACTTACGCTATTTACTACAACTTGAGATGAAACTCTACTATCAATAGTAGTTGGAGCAATAACGGCGGTAATTTGCTCAAATGTATCAAAAGGAGTTACAACTAATAATCCAGAAATAGATACCTGTGGGGGAACATCGGCGTCAAGTCTATTACCAGTACTTGCAAATAGAGTATCCCCAACATCAGCAAACGGAGAAAGACTTATAATAGCTAACGAAGATATGTTTCTTGTCTTTCTTAATACATCATAATTTCTCGTCACATAAACCGCAGGAGGAACCAAATATTGACTTCCTTGGTCATATAGGACGATATCAATAATTTCCCCATAAGCAACTACGGCATATGCTTTTGCACCACCACCCTGGGGAGGTGCAGTTATATTTCCTGCTACATCCCTTTGAGGTTGAGCAACAAATTGTAATTGCGGAGCAGTTTCGTAACCATATCCAGGGGCAGAAGGTAGAATTTTTTTAGTATATACATCATCCCAATTAATTCTGTTCCAAAGTAGATTTGATACTTTTCCTGCAGAAATTTCTGCTACTACATCTAATCCTTCTCCTCTAGCAATACCATTGTAATTTGTTGTTGATATTTTGCCAAAATTTGAAGTATTTAAATAATCTTCACCTCTATAATCTGTTTTTAAAACTGTTTCGGGAATTGATAAAACAGTTCTATAATCAGATTCTCCATCAATTTTAATCTGGTCGCCTTTTTGTAAACTATCTTTTGTATTATAAACATCTGGGTGATCTCGTAACCACCAAGGAGCTTGTTTTCTCAAATAATCTTGTTGATTATCATTTTTTTCTGGTGAACCAATGGAAATAATGTTTGTTGAATTTACAACATATGATGGATAGAAAGAATTTGAATATGAGATAGTTATATTTTCAGATGTCAAAAATACACTATTATTTGTATCTACAATTAAAACAGTATTTCCGCCTGACGTATAACTGTCAATCAAATAACCTTTTGCACTATTACTAGAGATAATACCATTTTTATTGATAGTTGGAGTTCCTGCAATAGTTATTGCAATTCGATTAAACCAACGAGTATTTTCGAAATCAAATGCAGTAACAACACCTGCAGTTTCTTTACCATATAAGTAAAGAATATTGATTTGTTGTCCAACTAGAACTGTATTTGTAAATGTAATGTTAGAACCCCTAATTGTATAATCTCTATTTCTTTTTTGTAATACTTGGTCCACAAAAACTAAAACATTTCTATCTTCATCAACTGAAATAGTTTTATTTGATACTGCCGAACGTAAAATAAATGGACCTGGATTTGTTCCCGTCAAATATCTTTCGTCCAACTTTAATCTTTCAAAACTACCCACAGAGAATGCATAGAAAGATTGAATTTGAGATTCATATTTTCTTGGAGCTTCAACAAATACTAATTTATTTGGAACAACTGTTCTTCTGATGTAATATGATCTATCTAAAGGTAGTAGTGGTGTAAGACCCGCACGTTGAAGAACACCATCTATAACTACAATTAAATTTTCGTTTGCAGATAGATTTACTGGTGTATTATCTTCATAATACAAATCAAACTCTTTTGCTGTATTATTAAACTGTGAAGATATATTTTTAATTTTTCTAAAGTAAGATTGATTTAATGTCGTATCTTTAAATCTTATTACTCTAGATAATAATTTCTGCGCGGGAGAATCAACACCTTCTATATAAGTAGCAGAAGATATTGGTGCACCAGAAATACTCCTAAATCCTAATGGAGCTTGAGTAAATGTAACTTGTGTACCAGAAACTGTATAGGAAACTCCAGGTTCTTGTAAAATACCATCTAATGAAAGAATAAGGTTTTCATTTTTTGGAACACTATATGGGGTATTTGAACCAATTAGATTAATTGTGAATGTAGTTGTTCCTTGACGATTTCCCTGTGCATTGAAATAACCATTAAACTCAGGACTTAGTGATACTTCGTATGCTAAAGTTTCTCCAGTATCAAATGCTGGTGCATAAACAGAACCTGTACCACGAATAACAGTACTATCAGAGATTCTTACACTAGTTTGTGTGAGAGTTCTGTAAGTATTCTCTACTGTAATTTTATTTTTTTGGGGATCCCAAAGTTGTACTATGCTAACTGAACTTGCTTTTGGTTGCAAATCTGGAACTCTATTTTGTCCTTCCGAGTCAATTGTTACTTCACCAAAAAGTTCAAATCCAGCTGGGTGTGTAGTTTGTTTAATGATATCACGCCAAATATCAATAGGCGTATGTGATTTGATTACATACGAATAGTCTTGATATAGATATGAATCTGTTAATTTTTGTCCAGCGGAACTTGAATGACCTCTATCTGAAATATATTTTCCTAAATTATCAAAATAAGATTTAATTGATGCATTAAAAATAGAAGTTATAGATTCTTTTACTTTTGCTGTAGAAAAAGTTAATACCCCCGATATTGTGCCACCCGTTTTAAATTGACCTGTTATATCTCTTAATCTAATAACATTAGTATTTGGTTTAAATCCATTTACTGCAACATAACCAGTTGCAATTAATGTAGACCCAGCATATTGTTTTACCTGCTCTCCTTCTTGAAAAGTTCCATTGATATTTTCTAGAACCAATAGTCTAACACCAGAATATTTTCTGAACAGTGAAACATCTCGATTTATATTTTTACCATTTGATACTAGCTTAATAGATTTTGGTAATCCAATATTATTGCTGTATGCATAGCATCTAATATCAGTTTCTACAACTTTTAATACTGGTTGTGTTGTATAGTTTTGCCCTTTGTTCTTAACAACAATATTTTTTATAGAACCATTAATATCTGTTAAAATATCAAACGTAGCTCCATTTCCAGTTTCCCCCACCAATATTGCTTTTGGTTTAGAATAGTTTTTACCTGGAACAACAATATTTACAGAAATAATATTTTTTGCAGTACTACTCCAATTAACTGTTGCTAAACATTCGTTAGTAGATGATGGAGAAATACCAGTTACAGTTGGAAGTGAACTATACCCAACTCCAGTATTTGACATTTCAATGGAATTTATCCCACCAACTGCAGAAACACCAGAAGTAGTATATGATATAGTCCCAGAACCATCATACGCTGGCACAGAATCCATTTCATACACAAATTTGGATGGGGTCACATAGGTAATTGTTTTTTTACCTTGTAATGGGTCTGGAATAATTCTAATATACGAACTGTCAGAATTAATAATATTATTTTTGTCAAAATAGAAAAATGTATTATAATCTAGATTTAGTTTATCTACAAAAGTATTTGTAGAAATTGCTGCCCCAAAACCTACTTTAAAAGTAATAAATGACCCAGCATTTCCTGGAAGAATATTATTTCTTACTGATTCTGTAGTAATTATGTTAAAATTACCACTAGGAGAAAATTCTAAGAAGCTATCTCTCAGTGTATAGTGGGAGGTATCAAATTTATACTTATAAAAATTCTGTAGTTTTAATATTGGATTTTTTGTCCAATTAGTATTATTATAAGAAAATTCATATTTGTATTCTGCACTCTCTATATTGTCTGATATAGTTACAAGTTTAGTTGGTGTGCTTTGATCAAAAAATGCTGCATTTGGAACTAATCGATTAATATTTGAAAGCAACCTATCCACGTCGTATACAACAGTTAATGTTCCATTTGTGGAATCATATTCATTGACATAAGGATCTGCAGGATTTGAACCTAATTGATATCCAACTGATAAATTGTAAGACAATCCAGAACTCTTGACACTGGTGCCGTTAAAATGGTCAATAGATGACGTATTTTTTTGTGCTCGTAATACAGTAACTGAAGATGCGACCGTATTAATAGATGAAACCCTTACAATTTCTTCACCTACTTGCAAATGGTCATTATTTGAAATAGATTCAACGTTGTTTAAAAATAATATGGTATTATTATTTGCAAAACCAACATGGTCAACTTCCATCACTAAAAATCTTGTGGAAGTGCTTCCTGGGTCTCTATTTAAAGATGTTGAATTTACAGCAAGCAAATCACCTTTTTTGTAACCCTTTCCCTTTACAGTTATGTTGATACTGGTAACAATACCTTTAGTGACAGTAATATTTGCTTTAGCATTGTCAACATTACCCGACTTACCAATAACTGCTAAAGAAGAATCTCCAACTATTCTTCCTTCAGAATCCCTGGATTTTGATATATCAGCAAAGAGTAATTCTACATCATTGAATGTATTTGTTCTTCCTGGTGAAGTATATGCATAGTCACCAGCAGAAAGAGCAACTGTACCAATATTAACTGAATTAGTTGATTCATTGCTACCTGTATTAGAATACGTGAAAGTCGTTGCGGTTGGAACAGATGCCACAATAACATTTACGGCGTTATATCCTGGTACTTTATCAATAGTTACTTGATCGCCAACTACCAAACCATGAGAAGTAGAAGTAGTGATTGTTGCTACATTTGCAGACCTAGCTACTTGAGAAATTGTAAATGCGGAACGATAAGAACCATTATTGAGAATATTTACACGACCAATACCAGTATCAGCAACTGATTTTGTATATACTGGTGTGTTTAATTTTACCTTTTGGTAAATTCTTCTGCGTGCATATATTGTAGTTTCTGTGGTAGAATCATTGGGGGCAATACTAATATCAATTTCTTCTCCTTTAGAAACACCGTGATTTTCTGAAGTAGTTACAATTGCTACTTTGGTGTTTGATGTCAATATTTCAATATCAGAACTTAAAGAATTTATACTAACAATTTTAGAACCAACTGTATCTGCTAAATTGTTACTTTTTAAGAAATATTCGCTATTAATTTCAAATACACCTTGTAAAATTTTCAACTTTATCGAATTTCTCTGTATAGTATTTTCTAATACAATTCCTTTTGCTTTTTGATTAATTGCAACCGCCGATGGAGTAGTATTGTTGGTTAAAGTAATGGCAGAACCAGAAACCCCAGTTGCTACTTTGAATCCAACTGCGGTTGATTGTACGACGTAATAAATTGTACCTGCAGTTAATCCAGAAAATGTATTTGAAAAAATAATTGGTTCGTTATTAACAAATGGATTAGATGCAACGTTAATAGTGTTACTTGATACATTCAACACTACAACTTGCTTTCCATTTGTTAAAGTTATCTCAGAATTCAAAGTATAATCTGATGTTTTGTCAATAATTATGTTTCTTACTGAAGTTGAAGAATATAATGTATTAGTATTATTAAATGTTCCTGAAAAATTTCTAAGGACAATAGTTTTGCCATCAAAAACGTTGCCTACAATAGTTCCAGAAGCATTTGTAGTGTTTTGAGTTAAAGTATCGCCGTCAAATAAGTAAACTGGTAATTTAGTCTCTATTTTGATTGCTTTTGTTTGTTGTGATTCTATAGAAGTAACAGTTTTACCTTTTACAGAAGATACAGATGCAGATACATTAACTCCATTAGTATCATTACTGTTAAAATATACTGTGTTGTCTACTGAAAATATATTTGGGGAAGATTCGACCAAAACTCCATTAATGCTACCACTAGAAGTTTGTTCAATGTATCCATAAATTTCTTCGCCATTATCTTTTGTTTTTGATGTTCTCAAACGAGAGATATTTTTTGGTAGTAAACTCTGAGAAATATTTTTATTATAATTCGAATCTACTGGAAGTGAATAGAAGTTTCTCCCAACAATATATGGGAATACAGGAGTATTGTTAACTTCGATTGAAACGAAATATGCATAAGTTCCTTCTGGATACTCTGGAGTGACACAGAATCTTCCATTATTTTCATCTAAAAATCCAAATCTGTGAATATAAGCATAATCTTCAACAAAATAACCCAAAGGATAGGTAGAAACTGATGGTCCTCCAGTACGAACTAAATTTAATTTGTAACTAGAAGTCATTCTAGTTATTGCTGTGGTCGAATCCAAAGGATTTGTGTATCCATATGGTCCATAAATGGGATTGCCATCAAATGCATACCCTAAAATTGGAGAATGGGTCAAAGTACCAGGAACAGCACCCATATTGTCCAAATTATCTGATAATCCTACTCTCAGTGCTTTTGGATTTGCCAAATAAGAATATCCGTATCCTAATGATGGGATATTATTCTGAAAATAGAATCCGTAGTTAGAATCCAGTTGATTTGCATACTGGAATACTAAATTTCTTCGCCAAGTTCTTACTATTGAAGTGGCAGTAGCTCCAGAACCAACTGGTTCTATAATTACTTGAATATTTTCTTGTGTATAGAATTTTCCTTCTGAATTTTTGACAAATCCAGTGATTTTACCAGTATTATCGATTGTTGCGGTATAAGAAGCAAATCTTCCTTTTCCTTTAGTATCACGAACAATAACTCTAGGTGGTGATGAGTAGTATTCACCAGGGTTTTTTAAAATTAGCGATGTTACTCTATCTTGAGTTACAATTGCTTCTGCTACTGCATTTCTTCCAGAAGTAATTGTAATACTAGGAACAGGTGGGAAGAATCCAGACCCAGATGTTAATACATTGATTTTTTCTACAACTTCACCATTCAAAATAGCTTCAGCAGAAGCAACAATTTCATTATCTGCATTTTGAATTAGAATATAAGGTGGATTTACATAACCAGACCCTTGATTTGTTACTTTGATATTTGTAATTTCGCCAAAAATAACTAAATCTTCATCTTTTCCTTTGTAACTTCTAACCGTAGTGCCATTAACAAGGATTCCGACCTCATTTGAAGGTGTTTCATAAATTTCTGTTGTTTTTGTTGGATATTTTCTAATTAACTTAAGATGTTTTTGGTCGCTTAACGGTTGAGTCCATGTTCCAGTTCCAACAGAGTGACTAGGATATCCAGATGATGTAATATAATAGTATTGGTCATCTTCATAAATTGCGCTTACACTATGAAGAACACCATTTAATCCAGAAACAGTGGCGGTAGCAGTAGAATTAGTCTCGTTTAAAATCCATCTAATCTGTTCTGCTGCTGTATTGTAGATAATTCTATCTCTAGTCTCAAAACCAGATTTAGAAACTTGTAAGGGGTCATTAATTAAAGAATATGGAACTTCATTTTCTGGCAGTAAATTATATACAATACCTAAAATTAAAATGTTTGCAGTTTGATTGTTTCCATACTTTACGTAGACATTTGAATAACTGTAAACATCAGTGTCTACGTTATATGAAGTTGAAGAACCTCTTTGATTAATTACAAACTGATTAACGGTTTTATCTTTGTAGGTAATTAACTCATTGCCGATTACAATTGCACCAGAATCCGTGTTCCAACCAGCAGTTGAATAAACATTAATTCTGGTGTTAGTAGAATCTGTTGTTTGAACAGCTTGTGTGAGATATGTTTGAGAAACTACTGAAAATTCTCCTACTATATTAGCATCCGATAAAACTAATTCGTAAAATCCATTTCCGATATTAACTACATTATCAATAATTGCAAATGCATTGGGACTGTCATCATAATTTGATGGTTCTTGTACAATTTTCTCACCAATCAAATCTGTTGGGGTGCCATTTAAAATTTTTACCTTTAGTGAATAGGTAGAAATCCAATCAGCGGTTGATGACTTTAAAGTACTGTCTTTTGGATAGTAAACTGTAGGAACATCAATACCAGGAATGTAATTTGCCTTAGAAACAATCGATTGGAAGATAAATCCTATAGATGCATCTGTTCCTTTAGTGGCATAGAAATTTTTGATGTTTTTGATGAGACGATTTTTATTAGTCCTATCATCTAAGTCTTTAGTTGGGAATGAATTTAAATATTCTCGCTCATAATTTTGAATGAGAGCGTATAAAAATAGATTTGTTACGTTGAATACTTCACTTCTAGCAATATGTTCTACACCATCACCAAATTCATCGTATGGTACTTCCTTAAAAGTTGAAGACTCGTAAATATCTCCTAACTTAGTTGTTGCTGATACATTTCTGTGGCAGTTTTGAAAAGCAGTTGCAGTTCTCTTTTCATAAAAAATGACTTCATCATTAATTAGAATATAACCATTCCGTAGAGGGAATGAAGTAGCATCCTCTACATTAATAGTTGTATCAACCGCGCTTACTGTAGATGTTAATACATTGTTAAATTTTAATATCTTTTCAGTATAAGTATCTACATCTCTATACTTCGTTAGATTAGCAATCAAATCATATGGTTGCCCAGGCAACTCCATATGCTCATAGTATCTCTGTAGAAAAGCACCAAACTTCGGATATTCAGTTGCAATGAAATCTGGTAGTTGATCTTCAACCAGTACCGAGAGACTTTTTACTTTTGGTGCCATCTATTTTACTCTCTTATAAGTGTAAAACTACTTTTGTCGATATCAACATCGAGATATATTTCTCTTTTAGCAACAATGTCGTTATATTGTGGTTTTAATCTCACTTCAATTTTATTATCAGAGAAACTACCTTTGATAATATTTAAATTATATAGTTTCACTTCCCCCTTAGTATAATTAATAGTTCCTTGGGTTGGATTTAAAATAATCTTGTCACTGGTCTGTGGATCCAAACGATATAAAGAAATATTTTCACCACTATCTTGTAGATAAACAGTGTAGTTTGGATATTCTTGGACAGTAAATCCAGTTGATGCTAATGTAAAAGTGTCAATGTCATCATCAAATGGATTATTGAAGCATAACTCATAATATGTCTTATTATTCAATGATGGATAGAAATCTTTTCTCATCAAGATATTAGTCAAGTTTGATTTGATGGATTTATCAGATGCATCAATCACACCAACATATTTACTGTATCTAAATTTACCACCAAATTTTTCTGTATCTGATTTTTTAATATAATTGTTGATATTATCAATAACCTTTTGTTTGATGTCATTAGCAGAGAATGAGGTTTCACCCTGATTATAATAAATGCTGCTGTAGATTTCAACGTAAATAATAGATGGGTCTATAATTTCTGGTGTTACTGAACCAACGGAGAACTTTCTTAATTCATCGTTAATCAACTTCTTACTGTATGTTGATAAGTAAGCAACGTTCTTTGGTTTGATTGCTAACTTCACTTTACCGTATTCTGGTGGGTCTGCCAACTCTCCACCGAATGTAACAATGTCAGCAGCTGCTGGATAAATTCTTCTTACGATAGCAGCATAGTCTTCGGAGGTAACTGCTCTATTCTGTGTGCCAAACAAAGCGGGGGCATTTCTTTTGATGATTTCAATTGGTTCAATAGATTCGCCACCAAACGCCGATGCAACCGTCACTATGCTGTTTATTACGATACGGAAGGATGAATTACCATTAACATCAGAAATAATGCCATTGAATGTAAATATGTTTGCTCCATTTGTCTCAGCAGCATTTGTGGTAACATAAGATATCTCCACAACTTCATTAAAACCTAGTTTTCTGCCAAAAACACCATCACCGAATGATACACGATAGTTTTCGTCTTCAATTTCCTGCACAAAGAATACTGTTGATGTGGGAGTAACATTCAGAATATTATCTGATGGAACATACTTGACATAACTTGAAGTGCTTGAATTTGCAAAGACATTCACTCGAATTGATGTGGTATCAATATTAACATTATTTAAGTCAATGAAGAAATTTGATGGGTCTGTTACAGTAACTCTATCAGTAACAACCGACCCTTCATAAATTTTGACGTTTGGGAATGATACTATATTTCCTGGTTGCACAGTCGCTGCAATGTCATCAGGAACTACAAAAGAATATAACTTATCGTTTACTGTACTTAAACAGCAAATTCCTTTTTTTAAAAATACAGTAGATGGTACTGATGTAACACTCGTTAGTGTTGCGTTAATTGTAACAACCGCAACAGGTGCATTTGCTGACCTTGGTGTGTATCCTAATTGTTTTGCAAGAGCAACAACATTATCTCTTACTGTAGCAGAATCTAAAAAAGATTCATTTACTACCATGTTTGCATTATACGCAGTATAATACGTGTTATAGGCAAGTAAATCAAGAATAACACTTAGATTAGAACCTTCAAAGTCATAATCAGTAAAATCTGAACTCGCTCTTAGATAATCTCTGAGAGCACTCTTTATTTGAAAATAATCTAGGTTGGTAAGTTGATTGTATGCCATCTTATGCTCTTGTGCTCTCTAAAGTAAAGTCAATTGTTTCTACTTGTGCTGGTAATCCTATCACTGAAAAATCTACAGTAACATCATAACCCAGTTCATCATATCTTGTGGTGACAGAAACTTTGTTTAATTTTACTCTGGGTTCAAATTTTTCAATGCATGAAGTAATCTCAGATTGTAATTCGTATGCCGTGAAAGGGTCAACAGGTTCAAATAGTATCTTTGAGACGCCACTTCCAATTTCTGGATTGAAAAATCTTTCACCAGGAGATGTTAGTAACAAATTCTTAATTGAATTTTTGATTGCAGCAAAATCTTTAATGACAATAATATCGCTCGTCACGAAATTTCTGTCAAAAGTTGGACTAATGTCTTTAAAAGGTTTGCTGACGGGCATGGAAATATAGTATTATACTTTATTTATGCCCCCATCAGCAGTCAATTTATGCCCACCACTCAACGTAATCGTCAAATCCTCCCTTACCGCCACACTGTCTTGACATTCTATCGATTGGTGGTTCGTTTTTCTTCTTTTGTTTTGTCGGAGTCATCGCTCCATAGTCAGTAATTAGCTTTGTAGTGCCCCAATTTTCCCTCATATACTCAACATCTCTGTCTATTTGATACTTTGCCATCTGTTTTTCTCAAAAATTGATTGAAACAGAACTTTTTACGGGGTTGCTATCCCGAAAAATAGCAAAAAAAGACGAAAATTTGCTATTTCTAGCAAAAAATCGTCGTTCTCGCACTCATTCGAGCATTTTTATCTCCTATCGCCCTTGTCCGCGATATCTTTTTTTTCTACCATTACGAGAAGTCGCCGCCAAATTGGTATTTTTTGAACGTCCTTGACTTGTAAGATGAGGTTTGCCAGGAACGTAGTTGGTTTTTACTAATCCGATCTTTGATTTTGCCATAATTTAAAATCTTGTTGCGATGTAAACGTTATTTGTTAAGTCTTGATAAGGTGCTTGAAGAAATCTTTTAGTCGAACCAGGGGTCTCGGTATAATCTCCTGCCACCATTGGTCGAAATCCATTGATGAATACTTTTTGGTTTTTAAGTACTTTCAATGTTCGCACAGCTGGTATAGCACATGGAGGTATTGGAGGTGGTAAAACACTACTAAAAGCAGGGTCGGGAGGTTTCAACGCCTCATGTACAAATCTTAGAGGAGCTTTACCCCATTTCACATTTGGTGATACAAACTCAATTCCTAGAGGACTTGCTTCATCTCTACAGTTAGGTGGTCTTAAACTAAAAGAATCTAGTGTCTTGCTATCCGCTATGTTTGATGGCATTACTCTTTCGTCCTTTATTGTTATTTATTTTAGTGTATAAGTCATCCAAAACCTCATTTAACTTAGAGTAATCGACTTCGCCAGGTCTTCTATAGTAAATGATTAGTGGGTCTGGTATCTTACTTACACACCGTTCAAGTTCAATCACTCTTTTTTCCAAATCCTTTACCAGCTGTATTAGGGTTGTTTGCGATAATTGATTCGAATTCATTGATTTCATCACCCTCTATGGAATTACCTTCAAAACTTGCGTTGTCTTTATAAATCAAATTGCCCGATTCGTCAAATGCAGAAATCTCAATGCTATCATCATTCGTTAGTACACCATGATAATACTTGTCTGCCATCTCTAGCATATGGTCCGCTAACTTGTCGTAATCATTAAACGTTAAGTCTTCTACAATTTTGCCGTCTTTATTGACAATCCTGTAATTAATCTTGTTCGCTGTCATCGAAGTACTCCTCATCTTGTCTTTGTAATAAAACTGTTCCGTCCTTGTTCACAATCCATTCTAGAATATCACCCTCTTCCCATCCAAATCTATCAGTAATTTCTTCTGGAATGGTGAGGTAGTATTCATCGAAATCATCATTGTACTCAACGGTTGCTTCAAAAATATTTTGTGACATGTGTAAATTAAACGCTATTGTTATATATTAACAATATATTTTATTCTATCTAATCTTTTGGAATTTGTCAAGTGCCATTCTTCCAAGTTCTTGACAAACTATCCAAATATATCCGAATTCCTCCAACAGGGTCGTTCGGGTGCTTTTGGCGTCACAGTCAGTAATTCCAGACCTCCAAGGTGGCACTGAACCTTGTGTGTTTTGTGAGGGGTTTTGAGTCATTTTTGTTTGGGAAAAATTTTTTTTCTGAGCGTGTAAATGATTGGGCGTTTTCAAAGTTTTGTAGGTTAATAGTATCTATCAATTTTGGTTTCGCTCGGCTCCGCCGATACAAACGTATTACCCCCCAACCACTGTCGATGGCGAGGGGGTGGGGTGTGCTATGCTGCCAGACGGCGCAACTGCCTCTCAACCTGCCTCAGGGCGTTAACGTCGCTGGGGGTCTTGCTAGTGGTGACGGTCTGCCCTTCCTTGTTACGCCATACCATGTGAGAGGTCTGCCTGATGCAGGTGTACCCGTAGGACTGCATCAGTCTGTTGCGCTCACGTTCAATCGCCTTCATGGGTCAGTCCTCGTGGGTGAACAGGGGCAGGCGTGCCAGCGCCTCATCTCGGAACTGCGAGGCATGGGCACCTGCCAACCAGGATGCCTCCACAGTGATGGGCACCTGCAGCCCCATGGTCTGCTGTGCGCTCTCAGTGGGGCGACCTGCCCACACGATGGTGCGGGTGGTGAGGTCGGATGCCATGGACATGATCATGATAAGGGAAGCGAAGGGGTAGGGGGGGGGGGGGGGGGGGTCTCAGCGACCATCCCAGCAGGCGGTCTCCCAACCGTCGCGCTCAGCACGGCGGCGGTCGTAGGCGTCTGCATCCATCAGGTCGTCATGCTCGGGCAGCATCCACCCATCGGGGAGGGTCTCGTACTGACCAGTCTGGAAGTTGTAGCGGGTTTGGTTGTTCATGTTGTCAGTCTACAGGGTCGGGATGCTCAGCGGCACTCAGTTTGGGACACTTCGCACATCGTCACAGCGAGGCGGTCAGCGTGTGCCTTGGTGATTTGCAGACCAGCAGACAGAGCGTTGCCGCCGACCCAGAGGGTCAGGGCGAGAGCAGACAGGGGGAGGATGAGGCGGGACATGGTTTGAGTCGTTTGGTTGATGTGTTTAGTATAGAGGCGGGGAGGGGGTGGGGGCACCCCCTGTGGACGGTTTAGAGATCGACCATCAGGGAGTTCATCTCCACGTCACAGATCTTGTCGTCATCCCATGCCACACCGTCGGGGGTCTGCCCGATGTAGCGCCCGATGTGCCCATGCGTCATGCAGCGCACGAACTTCTGCCACGGGGTCTCGTTGTCACCGCAGAAGGTCACGCACGCCTTAGCGGTATTGTAGAGGAACTCGTCGTTCTGAACCCAGAGGGAAGCGTTCCAGGTTTCGTAGTTTGCCCAACCGTTGTAGGTCGTCATGGGTTGTCTCGTTTGGTTGATGGGTTTAGTATGGCATCCCCTGATGGGGTTTGGGGCGATTGGTGGACAGTGCCTCAACTGTCAGTACAGGATCTGCAGGTCGTCCAGGATGACCCCATCCTTCCGAATCTCAGCGTAGACGAACTCGTCTGCCTTGATGGCGAGCAGGCGCTGCGCCTCTGCCCAGGTCTCGCAGTCGATGGATTCCCAGGGGTCAGACGGGACGTAGACGGTGAAGCGGGTTTGATTGAGATTTTTCATGCTGTCAGTCTACAGGGTCACGGTCTGGTGGCGCTGCAGGAGTGTGCGGTTCACCCACTGTCCCATGCTACCCTGGCGGTTCATCAGCAGGCGCACCATATCACGGCGACGGCAATGGTGGGCGCTGACGCTGCCAGAGTGCCACTGCACGATGGCGGTCGTTGTCAGTGGCGACAGGATGACACGCTGACAGGCAGACGATGGACGCTGCACGTTGATGAAGACGGGCAGGTGGTCGATGGCGAAGTTCAACATGGGTCTGTGTGGTTGGTTGATGGGTTTAGTATGGCACCCCTGGGAGGGGTTTGGGGGTCGCCGCGGCCACCCCGTCGATTGTCACATGCCGTTCAGGAAGTCATGCAGGTCCTCACGGTATTCTGCCTCCGTCTGATAGACTCGTCCGTGAATCTCGCGGGGATAGGTGGCAGTGGCGGCAGGCGCCTTGCTGGGTTCCTTACCCTGGGAGAGAATCTGAGCGACGTAGGGGTTCACGTCGTAGATTTCCCCAGGCATGTCTTGGATTTCGTCCCACATAGGTTTGTCTCGTTTGGTTGATGCTGTTAGTATGGCACGGAACGGGGGGCATTTCAACCCCCTGTGTGCCACTTAGTCAACTGTCACATCATCTGGACCTTCTTTAAGTTCAA